>Ga0209186_1000100_pt1 | contig 70884 bp, 60 predicted proteins | sample SidtaG_FD_187426 | JGI IMG/M metagenome (GOLD analysis project Ga0209186, IMG submission 187426) | Marine algal microbial communities from Sidmouth, United Kingdom - Sidmouth_Male2 metaG (SPAdes) (version 2) | ecosystem: Host-associated > Algae > Red algae > Unclassified | place: Sidmouth... | reverse complement strand
ACATCTCTGGAATAGTTGGTAAACACTGTTTTAGGCATCCCAATGCCTGCCTTACTCAAGCGTTGCAAACTACGCAGTTTATCTCGCGAGCGTTGTATCGCATCAGAGGTAACAATGGTAAAAACCCCCATTTCCTCAAACTGGCGCACCACCGCGCAACCGTAAAACGTTACCGAAGCTCCAATCCGCGGAATGATTGCATCCACATAATCCAAATACCGATCCTTATAAAATATTGTAGGCTTTTCCTTTTCAATAATTATGTCGCATTTCAAAGGGTCAATCACTTCAATTTTGTGCCCTTTTTTCTCGCCCTCTTCGATCAAACGCTCCGTAGAATATAAGTTCGCGTTTCTAGATAGTATTACTATATTCATTCTTAGTTTTTAATATTATTAAAAGAAACATTTTCCAAATCAACATCAACTATAAATTTTTGCCTTAAAAATTGCCTACCAATAAGTACAGGAAATTTCATGGCATCCCTAGTGCTTAAAGTTAAGTTAATCTTGTACGTTTTACCAAAAAATACCACCTCACTTTTCACTTTATACCTATTTTCCTTAAAACCATTACTGCTTTTCACATCGGTTCTCCAAAACGTATCAAAAACAATCTCCGTTTTACCAAAGTTTTTGTGCACATTACTATTAAAAATACACAATAATGTGTTGTTAATTTCAATAATTTCAGAACAGTGAATCGTTGATGTATAAGCACCCGTATCCATTTTCACATCAATTGTAAACAACCCTAATTCAGGGAAATCAACAACATCAACACGTCCTAAAATCTTTTTACACATTGTTAAATAATTAGTTTGGCGTTACCACAAGGGTCGGGCTTTCACTACTCGCTCCCTTCTAAGGTCGGGGAGCTCAAACATGCCGTTCAATCCCTTACGCGTGCCACTCCGCTAACATTATTTTTCAGCTTAAAATTAATCCTTATTCTTTAGAAGGTTCCAGTCCGTTTTAAACGGCGAAATTATATAATTAATCGGTTCCATAAATAAAAATCAATTAATATTTTAAAGTAACAGTATCCCTTTTGTAAAGTAGGGATTACGCAAGGTGTTTAAACATTTTCAAATTAAAAATATGAAATTAAACCCTCAAAAAAAACATTAAAATAATTACCTTTACAACAATGGATACCCCAAAATTAGAGATACAACTAAAAACCTTGCCAAACCAACCTGGTGTTTATCAATATTATGATAAAGAAGGTACGATTATCTACGTTGGTAAAGCCAAAAACCTAAAAAAACGAGTCAGTTCCTATTTTACCAAAACCCATGACAATGGCAAAACTCGAGTTCTTGTTAAAAAAATAGCCAACATAAAACATATAGTGGTTCAAACTGAAACCGATGCGCTATTACTGGAAAATAACTTAATAAAAAAACACAAACCACGCTATAACGTACTCCTTAAAGACGATAAATCATACCCGTGGATTTGCATAAAAAACGAGCGTTTCCCAAGAGTATTTCCCACAAGGCGTGTTTTTAAGGATGGCAGCACGTATTTCGGTCCATATACGAGCATGAAAACCGTAAGAACCTTATTGGATTTAATCAAAGGGCTCTACTCTATTAGAACGTGCAGTTATAATTTAAGTGAAGAAAAAATAGAAGCCAGAAAATTTAAAGTCTGTTTGGAATACCATTTAGGGAATTGCAAAGGCCCATGTGAAGGTTTGGAAAGTGAAACCGAATATCATGATAATATTAAAACCATAAAGGAAATTATAAAAGGTAATTTTAAGGATTCTTTATATCAGTTTAAGGCACAGATGAAGCAGTATGCTGAAAATATGCAGTTTGAGGAGGCCCAAAAAATTAAAGAAAAACTTGGGATTTTAGAAAATTATCAAGCAAAATCTACCATTGTAAATCCAAAAATTAGTAATGTAGATGTGTTTTCCATAATGAGTGACGAGAGTTATGGGTACGTTAATTTTTTACAACTATCCTATGGTTCCATAATCCGCTCGCATACCTTGGAAATTAAAAAAAAACTGGATGAAACCGATTTGGAATTATTGGAACTCGCCATTACAGAAATTCGACAACGTTTCAACTCCAACTCCAATGAAATATATGTGCCTTTTAAAGTTGATGTTGGCGAGGATTTAAAAGTAACCATACCAAAATTAGGAGATAAAAAACACATACTAGATTTATCACTCCGTAACGCCAAATATTTTAGAATGGAGCGTTTCAAACAAATGAAAATTGTAGATCCAGATAGGCATGCCAATAGAATTATGGCACAAATGAAAGTCGATTTAAGACTTTCAGAAGAACCAAGGCATATTGAATGTTTCGATAATTCAAATATTCAAGGCACGCATCCCGTGGCGGCTTGTGTGGTTTTTAAAAACGGTAAACCAAGTAAAAAGGATTACCGTCATTTCAATATCAAAACCGTTGAAGGCCCAGATGATTTTGCATCCATGGAAGAGGTGGTTTACAGACGCTATAAACGTTTAGTTGAAGAAGAGGAACCTTTACCTCAACTCATCATTATTGATGGCGGCAAAGGCCAATTATCATCGGCAGTAAAAAGTTTAGATGTTTTAGGTTTAAGAGGTAAAATCGCCATCATCGGGATTGCAAAACGCTTAGAGGAATTATTTTACCCAGACGATCCTATTCCTTTATATTTAGATAAGAAAAGTGAAACCTTAAAAATCATTCAACAATTGCGAAACGAAGCCCATCGTTTTGGAATTGAACACCACAGAAATAAACGGAGTAAAACAGCGTTAAACACAGAACTGGAAACCATTTTTGGTGTTGGCGAAAAAACGGTTGTAGAACTATTAAGGCATTTTAAATCGGCAAAACGCGTTGCCAATGCCAAATTAGATGAGTTGGAAGCGATTGTAGGCGTGTCGCGAGCAGAAAAGGTTTATAATTATTATCATAAAACATAAATATATCAAGAGGTTTTAAAAATCTAGTAAATAAAAACAAAAACTTGAACATAAAAAAAACCCTATTAATCCTATTGATTCTAGCTTCACTTTCCGCGAAAGCGCAAACCAAGGCAGAAGAAAACCCTAAGCCAAAAATCGGTTTGGTTTTAAGTGGTGGTGGTGCAAAAGGATTGGCGCATATAGGTGTTTTAAAAGTAATTGATAGTTTAGGGATAAAAATAGATTATATAGCAGGTACGAGTATGGGATCCATTATTGGTTCGCTATATGCTTCAGGATATTCGGGTAGACAGCTGGATTCCATTTTTGGAAAATTAAATTTTGATAATCTTATTAATGATGCTTTGCCAAGATCTTCTACCGATTTTTATGAGCGTGATAATATGGAAAAGTATGCTGTGAAATTACCGTTTAATAATTTTAAAATAAAATTACCTTCAGCACTTTCAAGAGGTCATAATACCTATAGTTTATTTTTAAAACTCCTTTTACATGTTAATACAACTAATAATTTTAGTGAACTTCCTATTCCGTTTTTCTGTGTAGCAACAAATGTTGAGACAGGAAAACAGGTCATTTTGGAAAAAGGCAATTTAACACAATCTATTATGGCGAGTGGAGCGTTGCCCTCATTATTTCAACCAGTAATAATTGATAATAAAATACTTGTTGATGGTGGCGTTATTAATAATTATCCTGTGGACGAATTACGTGCCAAGGGCATGGATATAATAATAGGTGTGGATGTCCAAGATGGTTTGTCTTCTCGCGCTGACCTCACTTCTGCACCACAGGTTTTGTTTCAAATTAATAACTTTAAAACTATTAATGATATGGTTGCGAAGTCCAAAAAAACGGATATTTATATTAAACCAAATATTGAAAATTTCAACGTAGTTTCTTTTGATGAGGGAGACGATATCATTGAAGCTGGTAAATCTGCTACATTGTTAAAATTAAACGCTTTAAAACTTTTAGCTAATGAAACTGTAAAGATTAATAAAACATTAAAATTAAAACCATTAGACAGTATCGTGATAAACGATATTAATATTAAAGGAAATAAGAATTATACCAGGGGTTATGTGTTGGGGAAACTGAAATTGAAAAAAGGCGAAAAAACAAGCTATAAAGATTTTATTAAAGGAATTAACAATGTTGTCGCTACAAATAATTTTGTTGCTTTTGAATATGAATTAAAAAAAACTAAAAATAAAGAGGGTTATGATTTGGTTGCTAAAGTAAATGAAACGACAGTGACCACATTTTTAAAATTAGGATTACACTACGACGATTTATATAAAAGTGCAGCATTGGTTAATCTAACTAAAAAGCACTTTGTTTTTAAAAATGATATGGCATCTTTGGACATTATTTTGGGAGATAATGTACGTTACAATTTTAATTATTTAATTGATAAAGGCTTTTATTGGAGCGTAGGTCTTAGGTCTAGATACAACCAATTTCATAAAAATATTAATGCACAATTGTTATTGGACGATAACCAAATAACAACTACGGGCATTAATAAAATTGATGTAAATTTAACGGATCAAACCAATCAATTTTATTTGCAAACTTTATTCAGACGCGATTTTGCATTTAGCATTGGTGGGGAACATAAACGATTGGAAATAAATTCTGAAACAATTTTTGGAACCAATTCAAATAATAGTTTTTTGTTTGAAAACACAGATTATCTGAGCCTTTTTGGTAACTTGAAACTGGATACTTATGATAATAAATATTTCCCTAATAAAGGGATTTATTTTAATGGTGATTTAAATATCTACTTAAGTGCTTCAAGTTTTGTTGATGATTTCAAAGATTTTTCGATTGCTAAAGCAGAAATGGGTTACGCTTTTAGTTTTTCAGATAAATTAGCATTTAATTTACAAACTAGTGGTGGTTTTAAATTCGGAGATAAATCTAACAAAACTCTCGATTTTGCTTTAGGCGGCTATGGTAATAATTTTATAAATAATTTTGTGCCATTTATAGGTCATGATTTTATTTCTTTAACAGGGAATAGTTATGTTAAAGCATTTGCCATTGCAGATTTTGAGATATTTCGAAAAAACCACATCACTTTAGAAGGGAATTGGGCTAACGTAGATGACAATATTTTTGATTCCGGTGAATGGTTTACACTTCCAGACTATACAGGATATGCCTTAGGCTATGGTCTTGAAACATTTTTAGGACCAATTCAAGCTAAATACAGTTATTCACCAGAGCAAAAAGCGAGTACATGGTTTTTTAATATTGGGTTTTGGTTTTAATTTTCCTTTTCTGCATTTCCGCAAAGGCTACAATCTTCTAATTTGAGTTTCAATATTTTTTCCGATATTTGTAATACTATGATACTTTTCTGGAAAGACTTATTATCACATCTTCATTACCTCATCAAGAGAAATCCTGAGTAGGCATAAATTCTTCTATTCCTCATCTAACGGTAGTTTTTAAATTTCACTATCTTTATTAAAGTTTGAATATTAAGGTTTTAAGACATTTTAATATTTCACTTTTCACTTTTAATATCCATCAAATATGCCTTATTATCATAAACTAGGGAATATTCCACCCAAACGACACACCCAATTCAGAAAACCAGATGGGAGTTTATACTCCGAACAACTATTTGGAACTATTGGTTTCGATGGTATGTATACAAATAGTTACCATGAACAACGCCCAACACAAGTCAAGGAAATTAAAAATCAATACAGCGTAGCTCCAAAAATTGCTTTAAAGAACAATATAAAATCCTACCGTTTAAAAGGCTTTAAAGTAAAACCGGAAAACGATTATTTAGAAAGTAGAAAAACGGTTTTAATAAATAGCGATTGTGCCATAATTTTAGCAGCTCCAAAGCAATTGTCCCAAGATTATTTTTATAAAAATACGGATGCTGATGAATTGATTTTTGTACATAAAGGTATAGGGAAATTAAGAACTCACTTAGGGAATCTCGATTTTAAGTATGGCGATTATTTATTAATTCCCAGAGGAATCATTTATAAAATAGATTTTGATACCGAAGATAATCGTTTGTTTATCGTAGAATCTCGCAGGCCTATTTACACACCAAAACGTTATAGAAACTGGTTTGGGCAATTATTAGAGCATGCGCCATTTTGCGAAAGGGATATTCGTAGGCCACAAGAGTTAGAAACGCATAACGAATCTGGGGATTTTCTTATTAAAGTAAAAAAACAAGATGATATTATAGAAATGGTATATGCTTCGCATCCGTTTGATGTGGTTGGGTATGATGGTTATAATTACCCGTATGCCTTTTCAATACACGATTTTGAACCCATAACAGGTCGTATTCATCAACCACCACCAGTGCATCAAACCTTTGAGACCGATGCTTTTGTGGTGTGCAGTTTTGTACCACGCCTTTATGATTATCATCCACTATCCATACCAGCGCCATACAACCACAGTAATATAGATAGTGATGAGGTGTTGTATTACGTGGATGGCGATTTTATGAGCAGAAACGATATTGAGAAGGGGCATATATCATTACACCCTGCAGGCATACCACATGGGCCGCATCCAGGAGCAACTGAAAGAAGTATTGGTAAAACAAAAACCGATGAACTCGCCGTTATGGTAGATACGTTTAAACCTTTAATGGTTACTGAAGAAGCGATGAAAATTGCCGATGATGATTATCATAAATCTTGGTTGTAAGCCTTCTTCAAACCTCCCATATGGTGGAAACAGGCTATTAATAAAAATTAAAAGAATAAAATAAAACTCTTAATTCCCAGATTTGAGTTTCTCCCCTTTGGGGAGGTTAAGAGGGACTTTTCTAGTTATGGATACTTTAAAAAAAATATTTGAAGGCGCGCAAGATTTCTTGCCACTTTTAGGAACAGATTATGTGGAATTCTATGTAGGTAACGCAAAACAATCCGCACATTTTTATAAAACAGCATTTGGGTTCCAATCTTATGCATACAGAGGTTTAGAAACAGGTTCGAGAGATTCGGTAAGTTATGTGCTAATACAAGATAAAATTAAATTGGTGCTTACAACACCACTTAACAGTAAATCGCCAATAAATAAACATATAGTAAAACATGGCGATGGTGTAAAAGTGGTGGCCCTTTGGGTTGAAGATGCCAAAAAAGCCTATCAAGAAACGACAAGTAGAGGTGCAAAACCATATTTAGAACCTGTGGTGGAAAAAGATGAATATGGGGAAGTCGTGAGAGCTGCGATTTATACCTATGGCGAAACGGTGCACATGTTTGTAGAACGTAAAAACTACAAGGGTGCTTTTTTACCAGGGTTTCAAAAATGGGAATCAAATTACAATCCAGAACCAACTGGTTTAAAATATATTGATCACATGGTGGGAAATGTGGGCTGGGGGCAAATGAATACTTGGGTAAAGTGGTATGAAAATGTTATGGGGTTTGAAAATTTTTTATCGTTTGATGATAAGCAAATCCATACCGACTATTCAGCGCTTATGAGCAAGGTCATGAGTAATGGAAACGGACGTATAAAATTCCCTATAAACGAGCCTGCAAAAGGAAAAAAACGCTCGCAAATAGAAGAATATCTTGATTTTTACGAAGGCGCAGGTGTACAACATATCGCTGTTGCGACTGATGATATAATTAGTTCCGTAAGCCAATTAAGAGCAAGAGGTGTGGAGTTTTTATCTATTCCTCCAGAAGCTTATTACAAAGCTGTTCCAGGAAGGTTAGAAGCGCATAGCCATGAATTGCGCGAAGATATTGAAGCTTTGAAAAAACTAGGGATTATGATTGATGCCGATGAAGAAGGCTATTTGCTGCAAATATTTACAAAACCTGTAGAAGATAGACCAACCTTGTTCTTTGAAATTATTCAACGTATGGGTGCGAGAGGTTTTGGAGCTGGAAATTTTAAAGCACTTTTTGAGTCTATAGAAAGAGAGCAAGCTAAAAGAGGAACGCTTTAAGAAAAATTACATTAATTTACTAGGTTTTTAAAACCTAGCAGATCTTTAAGTCTTTATTTCATTCCCGAAGCGTCTTTTGCGTTAGGGATTGCAGAGGAAAGCCCACAGCCCGACTTTAGGAGGTGCGAGGACTTGCAACGAAAAGCCTGACCCTTTTGGGTAACGCCCAAATTATTTTAGATTAATTGTTATTGCTAAATTCTAACAGAACTATAACAATATTATCCATAACTAATACAATAAAATTTTTATTTTTGGAACAGTAATTGTAATTTCTTAGTAGAACAATAAAATGTGGCGCTAAAGAGTTACATAGCAATTACCCAAAGAAGATGAAAAAATTACTACTTATATGTGTCGCAATAATGACTATGCATACTGCTTTTTCTCAGCAAAAATCTGCATTTCAAGATGGTGAATGGTTTAAATTTAAAATGAGTTATAGTAATTGGTTTAAGGCCGGTAATGCTACACTTACGGTTAAAGATTCAAAACTTGAAGATAAAGAGGTGTATCATGTCGTGGGAAAAGGTTGGACTACAGGTATGATCAAATGGTTTTTTAAGGTGAAAGATCGTTATGAAAGCTATTTTGATAAGCATACAAATTTGCCTTATAAATTTATTAGAAATATTGATGAGGGTGGGCATACTAAAAACTTGGAAATAGATTTTGATCAGGATAATAATAAAGCGCATGTAAATGACAAAAAGCGCAATACAAATAAGGTTATTATAACCAAGCCTAATATTCAAGATATGGTGTCTACATTTTATTATTTACGTAATAATTTGGAGGTTAGTAATTTAAAAATAGGCGATGAGGTTAAAATTGATATGTTTTTTGATGAGGAAAATTATGGTTTTAAATTAAAATACCTTGGCGAGGAAACTATCGAGACCTATTTTGGAAAAGTTGAATCTCTAAAATTTAGACCATATGTTATGGCCGGACGTGTTTTTAAGGAGGAAGAAAGTTTAACACTTTGGGTGTCAAAAGACAAAAATAAAGTACCTTTACGGATTAAAGCAGATTTGGCTGTAGGGTCTTTAAGAGCAGACCTAGAAGCATTTAAAGGGCTAAAACATCCTTTTAAAATACTTGTTAATAATTAAGACATTTTGAACTCTAAAATAACCGACCAACTTAAAAAAAAATACGAAGCTATAAATCAAGATGCCGATGTGCATTTGGAAGGTTTACTGCATAGTAAACCTATAAATTATTGGGAATATATTCAAACAGATGCCTTGTTGAATCTACAAGTACAACGTACTGTTTTTCCCGATGAGAACGTTTTTATAATGTACCATCAGGTTAATGAATTACTGTTTAAAATGGTACTTTCTGAAATGGATCAGATAGCAAACAACGACCATATTGACACAGTAACGTTTACTTCTAAAATAATGCGTATTAGTCGTTATTTTGATGTTTTGACCTCTTCTTTCAGTATCATGAAAGACGGTATGGATGTTAATCAATACAATAAATTCAGAACCACATTAACGCCCGCAAGCGGTTTTCAAAGTGCGCAATATAGAAAAATCGAGTTTGCATCTACAGAACTTGTAAACCTTATCGACAAACGTTTTAGGGACGCTTTTGATGAACATGCCACTTATGAACATGCTTTTGAACATTTGTATTGGCAAGCTGCGGGAAAAGACTACAAAACAGGAAAAAAAACATACACGTTATCTGCTTTTGAAGCTCGATATAAAGATGATTTTATTAGGTTTATTGAGTTTTATAAGGATAATAATTTGTGGAGTAAGTTTAAAACCTTACCAGAAGTAGATCAATCAAATAAAGATTTGGTTAACGCCATGAGGCACTATGATTATACTGTAAATATAAAGTGGGTTATGGCGCATTACAACACAGCTAATCATTATTTAAATATTAATGGAAAAACAGCGGAAGCTACTGGTGGTAGTGAGTGGGTAAAGTATATGCACCCCAAATACCAAAAAAGGATATTTTTCCCCGATTTATGGACTAAGAAAGAAATAGAAACGTGGGGACTAGATATTTAATATATTTTTTATTGGGAATTTGCATTTTTGGATGTAAAGATGACGAAAAACAAGTTGTTGAAGAGGTTGAAGAATTTATAGAAGAACCAGAAGACGTTTTAGAGTTTGGTTTTAAAATAGATGACTATGTTGTTAAAAAAGATACTATACGTAAAGGTGATAGTTTTGGAGAAATCTTAGATCGTAACCATGTGGGTTACCCAAAAATTTTTAATATTGCTGAAAAAGCCAAAGATACTTTTGATATCAGGCGTCTTCAAGTTGGCAAACCTTATACGCTATTGTGTGCAAAAGACTCTTTAGAAACTCCTAAATGCTTTATTTATCAACCCAACTTGGAAGACTATGTGGTTATAAATTTTCAAGATTCTATTTATGCTTATACAAATACAAAACCTATTAAATATGTTGAAAAAACAGCGACAGGTATTATAAACAGTAATATTTCTGAAACTTTACAAAAGCAAGGCTTGAGCCCTAGATTAGCCTATAAAATGGCTGATGAGATTTATGCGTGGACTATAGATTTTAGAAGACTTCAAAAAGGGGATCGATTTAAAGTTATTTATACAGATAAATTTATTGACGATACTATTTACACTGGAGTCCACAAAGTAAAAGCAGCTTATTTTGAACATAATAAAGAACCTTTTTATGCTTTTGAGTTTGTTACAGACTCTGCCAAAGGTATAATCGATTACTTTAGTGAAGATGCTAAAAATTTACGTCGTGCATTTTTAAAGGCGCCAGTAAAATTTAGTAGAATATCATCGCGTTATAATTTAAAACGACGTATTGCTGTTTATGGTTTTAAATTGCGCCCGCACAGAGGGACAGACTTTGCAGCGCCAATTGGTACACCCATTATGGCGACTGCTAATGGAACTGTTACTGAATCCAAACGACGAGGGGGAAATGGCAATTATGTAAAAATAAGACATAATGCTACTTACGAAACGCAGTATCTTCACATGAAGAAACGTAAATCCAAGGTTGGCGATTTTGTTAAACAAGGTGATGTGATTGGTTGGGTAGGTATGACAGGAAATACTGGTGGTCCCCACGTTTGTTATCGTTTTTGGAAAAATGGAAAAGAGGTAGACCCTTTCAAGCAAAAACTTCCAGAAGCCAAACCTATTTCTGATTCTTTAAAAGTGGAATATTTAAAATTTATTGAACCAATAAAAACGCAACTAGACAATATTCATTTTTTAGAAGATGTTTTTGAAAACATTAACCAACCAGAGCATACTATAAAACAAAACGATAATCCAATAACACTTAATAAATAATCCATGGCATTACCCAATATAAATCCAACTACGACCGAGTCTTGGAAAAAATTAGAAAAACATTTTGAAGTTGTAAAAGCCCTTCAAATGAAAGATTTGTTTGCAGAAGATAATGAGCGTGCAAATAAGTTTACTGTTACATGGGATGATTTTTATGTCGACTATTCAAAAAATAGAATAACAGAAGAGACCTTTAAATATCTTTTAGAGTTAGCTGATGATGTAAAGTTGAAAGACGCCATTAAGAGTCAGTTTTCAGGAGAAATAATCAATGAAACTGAAGGTAGGGCTGTTTTACATACTGCTTTGAGAGCTCCAGAAAATGCGGATTTTAAAGTTAATGGTATAAACGTTATGCCAGAAATATACGAAGTAAAACAAAAAATAAAAGGCTTTACAAACCAAGTTGTAAATGGCGACAGAAAAGGATATACCGGAAAACCCTTTACAGATGTTGTAAATATAGGTATTGGAGGTTCTGATTTAGGGCCAGCAATGGTTGTTGATTCTTTACAGTATTATAAAAACCATTTAACAACACATTTTGTGAGTAATGTAGATGGCGATCATGTTAACGAGGTCATAAAAAAACTAAATACAGAAACCACGTTGTTTGTTATTGTTTCAAAAACGTTTACTACACAAGAAACACTCTCTAATGCCAATACGATAAAAGCTTGGTTTTTAAATTCAGCATCAAAAGATGACATTGCTAAACATTTTGTAGCTGTTTCAACAAATGTTGAAAAGGTAAAAGGGTTTGGTATAAATGAAAACAATATTTTCCCTATGTGGGATTGGGTTGGTGGTCGATTTTCATTATGGAGTGCTGTTGGTTTAACGGTAAGCTTAGCTGTTGGATATAATAATTTCGATAGCCTTTTAAAAGGCGCTAATAAAATGGACATGCATTTTAAAAATGAGGATTTTTCTAAAAATATCCCTGTGGTTTTAGCACTTATAAGTATTTGGTATAATAATTTTTTTGGAGCAGAAAGTGAAGCCATTATTCCGTATTCTCAATATTTAAACCAGTTTGCAACCTACCTTCAACAAGGCATTATGGAAAGTAATGGTAAAAGCGTTGATAGAAATGGAAACGCCATTGACTATCAAACAGGAACTATCATTTGGGGAGAGCCAGGAACAAATTCGCAACATGCTTTTTTCCAATTAATACATCAAGGCACCAAATTAATACCTGCAGATTTTATAGGGTTTGCTAAATCCTTACATGGTAATCAAGATCATCAAGATAAGTTGACCTCAAATTTTTTGGCACAAACAGAAGCTTTATTGAACGGTAAAACAAAAGCCGAGGTTGTTGCCGAAGGTACAAAAGAAGCTATTATTCCTTTTAAGGTATTTCATGGAAACAAACCCACAAATACCATATATATTAACAAATTATCTCCTGAAAGTTTAGGGAAATTAATTGCCATGTATGAGCATAAAATTTTTGTGCAAGGTATCATCTGGAATATATTTAGTTACGACCAATTTGGAGTCGAATTAGGTAAGCAATTAGCCTCGAAAATTTTAAAGGAATTTAGTGGTGCTGAAAATAGCAATCATGATTCTTCAACTTCTAATTTATTGAACTATTATATGAAAAAGCGTTAGAACACGGATTTTTTCTTACTAAAATCACTAATAAACCTCATTGTTTTCAACAATGAGGTTTATTTTTGTTCATAAATTAAACCTGATTTGTTAATATTGAGTTAATATTTAACCCTTAATTATCCGTATTTTTGTAAGGACTAATTTCAAAAAAATAATTATGAAAAGAACTACGCGTTTTTTAATGTTTACCGTAGCATTGCTTTTTTCAGCAGTTGTTATGGCACAAAGTATTATCTCGGGTACAATAGTTGAGGTAGGAAGTAATATGCCACTTCCTGGAGCAAATGTAATTGAGAAAGATACTTCAAATGGTGTTACTACAGATTTTGATGGTAATTTCACCATTAAAACTAAATCTTCCTCTGGAGATCTTGTTGTATCTTATATTGGTTATAATTCTAAAACAATCCCTTTTTCTGCTAATGCAAAACTCGGTAACATTGCATTGGAGTCAAGTCAAGTTGGACTTCAAGAAGTTCAAATTATTGCATCTGTAGCAGTAGATAGAAAAACGCCAGTTGCCGTATCAACTATTAGAAAGGAAGAGATTCAGCTTAAATTAGGTAACCAAGAGTTTCCAGAAATTCTGAAATCAACACCTGGTGTTTTTGTAACCCGTAACGGTGGTGGTTTTGGAGATGCCGAAGTGACGATGAGGGGTTTTAATTCTGAAAACGTAGCTGTTTTAATTAATGGTATTCCTGTTAATGATATGGAAAACGGACGTGTATTTTGGAGTAACTGGGCCAGTTTAGGTGCTGTAACATCATCTGTGCAAACGCAGAGAGGTCTGGGGGCTGCAAAAATAGCTGTGCCATCGATTGGAGGTACGATAAATACGATTACGGAATCTACAGATTCAGAAAAAGGAGGCTTTGTAGGGTTTGATGTTGGTAATGATGGATATACAAGATACGGTGCTAAAATTTCAACAGGACTTCAAGATAATGGTTTTGCAGTAACAGCTTATGCTGATAGAACCGTTGGCGATGCCACATACGCTGATGGTACAAATTTTTCAGCCATTTCCTATTTTTTTAATGTCTCTTATAAATTAAATGACGCACATAAATTCGCGTTTAACGTATTTGGCGCAAAACAGCGTCACGGACAACGACAAAATTTATCTCCAATTAACACGTATAGATTAAGTGAAAGAGGTACACGTTACAACCCAGATTGGGGATATAAGAATGGTCAAATAACGAATATTGAAGATAATTTTTATCATAAACCATTAGCCTCATTAAACCACTATTGGAGGATTAATGATAATAGTAAATTGTCAACCTCATTTTATGGCTCTACTGGAACAGGTGGTGGTGGTGGAATTGCTGGAACTGAAAGCAGCAAGTTTTCATCTATTGATTATAAAATAGGTAATTTTGGTCCCGTAGATTTAGACAGAATTGTTGACGAAAATATAGCTAACGGCGCAAATGGTTCCTCTGCATTATTAAGAGCGAGCAGAAACGACCATGTTTGGGTTGGTGCCATAAGTGTTTTTAATACTAAACTTTCAGATTATATCGATTTGAACGTTGGTGCAGATTATCGTTATTATGTTGGGGAGCATTTCCGGGAAGTAACTGATTTATTGGGAGGGCAATATTTCCTTGATGATAGTGATATAAATAACCCAAACAGGGCTACTCAAGTTGGTGATAAAATTTCTTATCACGATAAGGGTTATCATTCTTATATAGGTGGTTTTGGTCAAGCAGAATACAATGATGAAAAATTTTCAGCTTTCATAGCTGCAAATTTTAATAATAGTACTTATAAGAGAGAAGATTTTTTTCAAAAACTGGATAATGATCCAAATCAAATCACAGATCCACAAAGTTTCAATGGATATGGTGCTAAATTAGGTGCAAACTACCGTTTTGATGATATGCATAATTTGTATTTTAATACTGGGTATTTTGAAAGGGTTCCTTTCTTAGATGATGTATGGTTGAATTTCAGTAATGATGACATCAATGAAGGTATCGAAAATCAAAAAATAACAAGTTTTGAATTGGGTTATGGTTTACGTACAGAAAAATTATCTGCTAATTTAAATGTATACCACACCATATGGAAGAATAAAACAGAAACAGAAGATAGAGGCACTGGCGACAACCTAATTACGGCGAATCTAAACGGTTTGGAAGCGTTGCACCAAGGTCTTGAGTTTGACTTTGAGTTCCGTCCACTTGAATTTTTAAGTATAACGGGTATGATTTCATTTGGGGATTGGACATGGAATAATAACTTAACAGATGTGGTTTTCTTTGATATTGATAGAAATCCAGCTTTAAATGGAGATGGCTCAATTCAAACCACTGATATTTTTCTTAAGGATATCCCTGTAGGACGTTCGGCCCAGACCACTTCTGCGCTTGGTATTAAATTGAATCTGTCTCGCCAAACATCATTTTCATTTGATTATAATTATTATGATAGGTATTATGCAGATTTCGATTTGCAAAGTAGAGCTTCTGAAACAAGTTTAGATACCAAACCATGGAAAGTACCAAGTTATTTTTTATCTGACGCTATTTTAAGTCATAAATTCGAGTTTGGAGACTTTAATGCTTCAATAACTGGTCGCGTTAATAATTTATTTAATGAAGAGTTTATCAACCGAGCAGATGATGGTAATTCAAGTACTGCAACTGATGCCTTAGTGTTTTTTGGCCAAGGAAGAACATTTAGTATAAGTACAAAAATTAATTTCTAATTTAAAAGGATATAAAAATGAAAAAGTTTATTTATTTATTAATGATTCTAGCCATTGGCTTAGTGTCATGCGAAAATTCTTTAGAGGATGTTTATGATGATTTAAGCGATAACATAAAACCAATATCTGGGGATATTGAATTGATACTTACTGATGAGGATTATACAGATGATGTTGAGGATGGTGGACTAGGTTTGCGTTTTCCTAACTTCAATTCTGAAGATCAAGCCAAGGAATTAGTCCCTAGCTTATTGGATGATAGATATCCTGCTTTAAAAAATGAGTCAAGTGCCTTAGTAACATATGCTTTATATGCTCCACAAAGGAGAGAACGAAGTTTGATTGTTTATGAAGTGACTGATGAGGATTATGACGCTCTTGAATTACGATTCCCTAATTTTTCTAGAGACAGCCATATTGAAGATTTTTTAGAATTTAAATACCCTTCTCCTGAGGATAGAACGTTATTGTCACTAACTTATGATTATTTTTCGAATGGAAGTGTCAATGAATTGAACAATGGATTCTTATTCATTAATGGTAGTTGGAAAAATATAATTGGTTTTACAAATCAAGAATACGCGTTAATGGGAGAAAGTTTTCCTAATTTTTCTAATGAGGATGAAGCTTCAGAAAAAATCGCTATCATTTTAAAAGATAAGCTAAAATTTGGTGGCTATAAAGCTGGTGATATCGTCGGAACTATGTATAAGTTATTTGTAACTGATGAGGATGATGTTGATGGAGATGGTAGAATAGATGACAGAACCACATATAGCTATGTAAAATACTTTATTTCTGATGGAACCAATTGGTCTGAGTATAACGATGTTATTACCCAACAACTTCAATTTGGTCACGATGGAACTAAATGGGTGCCTGATAATACCATTAAATACACCATTAATGATGCCGACGTCACATTAATATCAAACGCACTTATAGATGTTGCAGGTTTCGAAGGTCCAGCAGACAACGTAGCGTTCTTCGGTAGTTTTGACAGAAGGTCTGGAAGTGGCAATTTTTGGGATGAGGATATGTTACTACGTGCATTTAATATCCTTTTAGATGCTAGAGACCCTAGTGCTGAAGAAGGACAAAAATATATTTTAACCTTTGTTGTTTATACAGGTTCTACTGGTACTGAATCCAAAAGCCTGATCAAGAAGGATGGAGTTTGGGTATATCAATAAAATAATATATTAAAAATATAAACCACCTCGATTGAGGTGGTTTTTTTTCCTCAAAATTCAATATCTTTATAATTGCTATGAAAAAATTTATTTTATTACTAATTACTATAATTATATATAGTTGTAGTAATTCAGGTGGGGATGATTCCCCTATTGAAAAAGAACCTACAGATGATGGCAAGCCAATTGCTGTAAACGACATGGGGACGACAATCGAAGACAAAGCACTTGAGATAAGTAATTTATTAAATAATGATACGGTTGTTGATGCTGCCAGAATAGATGCTTTTGATAAAGCTACAACTAATGGCGGTAGCGTTTCAGACGAACGGACATATTTTTTATACACGCCTAAAAAAGGATTTGTTGGGAACGATACATTTACATATACACTTTGCGATAATGATCTGCCACAAGACTGCTCAACAGCAACAGTTACAATTATTGTAACAGATGAAGGTAATCCTGTAGCAGAAAATGATGCTATAAATATTTTAGAAAATAACACAAAAAATATTTCTAATTTATTACAAAACGATAATACTGTTGATGATGCTGTATTAACCTCCGTAGATAATTCCTCAACACAGGGAATCGTAGTTTTAAATACCGATGGAACTATTAGTTATACACCTAAAACTGATTTTACTGGTACAGATATTTTTAATTATACCATTTGTGATGATGATACGCCAGTTAATTCATGCGCTACAGCCACAGTAACAATTACTGTTATTGCACCTTTAGATTTTAATGTCAATTCTGAATTGACAGATTATTATTCTGGGCTTATATTTTCTGAAGACTCAGATTTAATGTTCGATGAATTGAGTGATCATACTAAAACCAACCATACAACCATTTTATCTTATGGTCAGCGCCATCAATTTTTGTATAATGCAGATGAAGATTTAAATAACGCTGATAACGTAACGCTAATGTATTCAGGAGAAAGTCGTTATTGGGAGGAATATCAATCAGATTCAAATTCATATTCACCAAAAACATTTAATACTGAGCATGTTTATCCGCAATCTAAATTAACTAAAGACAATGCGGTAACAGATTTACACCATTTAAGATCTTGCGATGCTACAGTAAATAGTGAGAGATTAAACTATCCTTTTACAGATGGAAGTGGTACATATAAACTAATAGGAGAAACATGGTTTCCAGGCGATGAATGGAAAGGAGATGTTGCCAGAATGATTTTATATTTAAATATACGATATGGCGAAACATTTTCTAATGTAGGAACCATAGAGTTATTCTTAAAATGGAACGTTGAAGATCCTGTTTCAGCTTTTGAAGAACAACGCAACGAAGTGATTTATGCTGCTCAAGGTAACAGAAATGCATTTGTAGATAATCCATATTTAGCCACATTAATTTGGGGCGGTGATGCTGCAGAAAATAAATGGCAATAAAAACGCTTAAATATTTTAAAACCGCTTTTCTACAAAGCGGTTTTTTTATACATTTAATTATTACATTTGTTATTAATTCTATTATTTAGAACTAAATAAAAAATTATGTACAACGTTATAAAATCACTCCATTCCTATTGGGCATATTTAGTACTTATTGTATTAATTATAGCAACGGTTAATGCCATTATAAAAACAGTTGGCGATAAAGAGTATGCAGCTAGTGATTTCAGAAAATCATTATTTACACTTATAGTATCACATATTCAATTATTAATTGGGTTGGTGTTGTATTTCGTGTCACCTAGATTGCAACTTTTTAGTGAATCAGGTATGGGAGACATCATGAAAGATTCTGTAAATAGACTGTATTTGGTAGAGCATCCTATTATCAATATTATTGCTGTAGCTTTAATTACAATTGGTTATTCCAAACATAAAAAGAAACTAACTTCTAGCACAAAGTTAAAAACCATAGCTATTTTCTATACGATTGCTTTAGTTTTATTCTTATCTAGAATTCCATGGAGTACTTGGTTGGGATAGTGTATTTTGCTTAACTTAAAAAAATTAAACCCCTCAGTTTTTATGAATTAAAATGTTTTTTGTGTAAATTAATTTCTTTCTATTGGAAATAACACAGAGGGTTTTACTTCCTTTATCAAATACATATATACGGGGAAATGATCGCTAAAACCATTGCTAAATCCACCATCAGACCAACTTCTAAAAGGATAGCCTTTGTAAGTACCTGTATTATGAATTAAGTAGCGTTTGTTAAAAATACCAGCTTTGTAAAATTTAAAAGAGGAATACTCTTTTTCAAGCAGTGGTTTTGTAACTAGTATTTGATCAAACAAACTCCATGCATCACGGTATGCTGTTGTGCCTAATCCGTTTTTATAAAAATTTATAAACGGATTATAAATACCTTTTAAACCCACTTTTTGTTTGTTGTTCTTAGCCTTTAAAATAGATTTTACACTAGGATTATTAGGGTTGTCATTTAAGTCGCCCATAATAATAACTTTAGCATAAGGATTAATGACTTGAAGAGAGTCCAAAAGACGTTTAGTAAGTTTTGCAGCGGCTACACGTTTAGATCGGCTTCTTTGCTCGCCACCTCGTCTAGATGGCCAATGATTGACTACAATATGTAATAAATCGTCTTCTAGTTTTCCGGTAACTAATAATTGATCTCTGGTGTGTATTCTTTTTTGATCTTGATCATCGTAAATTTTCAATGTATGCGAACTCGTACTTAAAGGAGTAAATAAATTTTTTTGGTATAATAGTGCAACGTCAATGCCTCTAATATCAGGAGAATCATAATGTATAATACCATAGTTTTTTTTAAGCAAAGTTGAATCATTTACAAGATCTTCTAAAACATCCTTATTTTCAACTTCAGAAACACCTATAATAGCAGGTGTGTTATTGGTTACATCTTTCCCTATTTCTGATATAACCCGAGCCATATTGCTTATTTTTTGTCGATATGCACGTTCTCGATTAGTTTTAAGTTCCATCATAGGACTGTACTCATCAAACTTTTTTGGATCATTTATAGTATCAAATAAATTTTCTAAATTATAAAAAGCAACGGTATGTATTTTAAATTTTTTGTCTTGGGCATTTGTTTGAACGCATACAATTAAGAACAAAATTAAAAATCTAAATTTTGAAAAGTTCATTAAATTATTAAAAAAATTAGTGCCATTATTATATTACAAAACGTAAGCCAAAGTTACGTATTTGTAATAAATGTCGTAAATTTTCACTTTTTAACACCTAACTTTTTAAATTATTAGGTGTCTTTAAAGATAACTATGAATAAAATAACCCTCATTCTTTTATTCGGATTTTTTGCGATATCCTCTTATGCTCAAGATGCTTTAATTAAAGGGAGTGTTATAGATGGGCTTTCATTTGAACCTATAGAAGCTGTTACAGTTACTATAGAAGATTCTAATTTATTTCAATTAACAGATGCTTTAGGAACATTTATTTTTAAAGAAAATATTCCTTTAGGCGAACAAATTCTTAGAATTTCAAAAGTAGGTTATATTACTAAACGTTACCCAATTACCGTAAATGAAGGAAAAACGGTTAATATAACGGATATGATTTTAGATAGAGATGCTGCCCAAACAGCAGATTTATTCACAATAACGTTATCTGATGATGAGTTAAATGACGATGTTAGTGGTGCCGATAATATTTCAGGTTTACTAGCATCTTCACTTGATATATTTCAAAGAACCGCAGCTTTCGAGTTTAGTTCATCCTTTTTTCGAGTACGCGGTTTGGATTCAAAAAACGGTTCTATTTTAATCAATGGCGTTGAAATGAATAAGACCTTTAACGGAAGACCGCAATGGAGTAATTGGGGCGGTATAAATGATGTATTGCGAAATCAGGAATTAACTTGGGGGTTAACACCATCAAATTATAATTTTGGTGGCGTTTTAGGAAGTACAAATATTAATGTAAGAGCTTCAAAAGCAAGACCAGGGAGCAGATTAACGTATTCGTCTTCAAATAGAAGTTATACTAATAGATTAATGGCAACGCATGCTTCAGGGTTATTAAAGAATAATTGGGCATATACCATATCTGTAGGAAGACGTTGGGGAAATGAAGGCTATCAAGATGCCACAAATTATAGTTCTAATTCTTTTTTTACTTCTGTAGAAAAGAAAATTAATGATAATCATAGCCTTAATTTAACAGCTATTTATACACCAAATCGAAGAGGTAAATCATCTCCAAACACACAAGAAGTTTTCGATTTAAAAGATATAAAATATAATGAGTATTGGGGTTGGCAAGATGGCGATAAGCGAAATTCTAGAATTAAAGAAGTTAATGAACCCATTGTTATGCTAAATCATTATTGGAAGTTGAATAGCAAATCGACTCTAAATACGAATGTTGCTTACCAATTTGGGAAATTAGGAAATAGCCGTTTAGATTATAATGGGACCGATTTAATTAATGATTTTCCCCAAGGTGGCGGCGCAAACCCAAGTCCAACGTACTACCAAAAGCTACCCAGTTACTTAGAACGAAATTTTCCAGATGACTTAGGCATTGCCTACGGCGCATTAAAAGCATTTCAAAATGATGGTCAAATAGATTGGAATGCCATGTATGGTGCTAACATCGGAAATGCCCAAACTGGTGGAAATGCCGTTTATGCTTTATATGAAGATCGGGTTGATGACACACAAGTAACAGTAAATGCGATTTTAAATAAAGAAATTAATGATAATATTCTACTAAATTTCGGTATAAACTACAAAACCTTAAAATCTGAAAATTTTGCTCAAGTCATAGATTTATTAGGTGCATATACGTATTTGGATATTGATGGTTTTGCTACCGACATTAACGAAGCTCAAAACGACTTACTTAACCCCAACAGAATCGTAACCGTGGGCGATAAGTTCAAATACCACTACAGCCTTTATGCAAATGAACTAGGAACTTATGCGCAAAGCCAGTTTACCTATAATAAAATTGATTTTTATATTTCAGGAAATGTAAAGCGTACACAATATCAAAGAGAAGGTATTTATAAAAATGGTGGGTTTCCAGATAACTCTTTAGGTAAAGATGATAAAATTTCATTTTTAGGTTACGGTGTAAAAGCAGGTTTTACATACAAATTAACCGGAAAACATGTTTTTAATATTAATGGGGGTTATATTTTAAGAGCGCCATTTATTCAAAATACATATTCAAATTCTAGAGAAAATAATAATTCTGTACCCAATATTACTAATGAAAATATAGCATCGGTAGATGCGAGTTATATATTTCGTTCGGCCAATGTAAAAGCAAAATTGACAGCATATTATACTAAAATTGCAGATGCAAGTGAAATATCTTTCTTTTTTGCCGATGGTATTGGCGGCGATAATACAGCCTTTGTTCAAGAGATTTTGCAAGGTATTGATAGAAAACATATAGGTGGCGAATTTGGTATAGAAGCTCAGGTTACACCAACAATTAAATTGAAAGGTGCGGCAGCGGTAGGTCAATTTACCTATGCTAATAACCCCAATTTATTTTTGTCTACAGAACCTGATGCTGAAGCTGCTGCTGCAGGATTTGTAAATGGATTTAAAGATTTTGGAGTGTCAAAACTTAAAGGATACAAACTAGCTTCGGGTCCACAGAATGCATATTCGGTAGGTTTTGAATATCGCGATCCAGATTTTTGGTGGTTTGGTGCAACTGCAAATTTTTTCTCAAATACCTATATAGATGTAAGTCCATTAACTAGATCCTCTAATTTTAACACGGATTTTGATGGGAATGTTTTTAATGATTATGATGAAGATTTAGCAAGAGCGTTATTAAAACAAGAACGATTTGATGATTATATGTCGGTGAATTTAATCGGCGGAAAATCATGGAAAATAGGCAAGTATTATATTGGGCTTTTTGCAAGTATTAATAATCTTTTAGATGCAGTTTATAAAACGGGAGGTTTTGAACAAGGCAGAAATGCCAACTATAGAGAATTGAGAAATGATAAGGTTTTAGATACGCCCGTATTTGGCCCTAAATATTGGTATGGTAGAGGGGCAACGTATTTTTTGAATTTGAATGTTAGAATGTGATGTTTTAAAGTTGAATTAAGTTAAGATGTGCGTTAGGGATAGTAGTGGAAAGCCCAAAGCCCGACGTAGGAGGTGCGAGGACTTGTAGCGGATAGCCCGACCCTTGTGGTAACGCCCAAAAAAATAAAATTAGAGTTATGAATAAAATTTTAGTCTTTTTAAATACTATGATTCTGATGATGCTATTTTCGTCTTGTATAAAAGATGATGACTATAGTGTGCCAGACATTTCTATTACGGAACCTGATGTTCCGCAAGAGCAAATCACAACATTTAAAGCAATTAAGTCTTTATATGAACAGGCTGTAAATGGAGGGAATTCTACAGTTATAGTTGATGATGAAACCGATTTATACATTGAAGGTTATGTAGTGTCTTCTGATAAGTCGGGAAACTTTTTTGAAGAATTAATTATACAGAATAAAACAGATGATAGTAGCTCTGATGCCGACCCAAGACTTGGATTTAAAGTAGATATTAATGTAAATAGTTTGTCTGATACCTACCAATTTGGGCAAAAAGTATATATAAAAATGGATGGTTTAACTATAGGAGAAACGAGTGGCGTTATTACTATAGGTAAAGGGAATTCGGTTCAAGTAGAACAAATTCAAGCTGCGGAATATAAAGATATTGTTTTGCGTAGTAATGAAATAGTAGAGATAACACCTAAAATTTCTGGTTTAGCTGATTTGACTGAAGCTGATGAAAACACCTTGATTCAATTAGATAATATGCAATTAAATAGATTTGAGATAGGTGTTACCTTTGCAAGCGAGTCTTTTGATGAGTTTGATGGTTTACGCTTACTGGAAAGTTGCGATTCTGGAATTCAAATAATTATGCAAACGAGTACATTTTCAGATTTTAAAACCTTGATTGTTCCGCAAGGAAAAGGTGCAGTAACGGGTATATTTAGTCGCGATTTTAGAGATAATTTTAATGTGTTGGTTATTAATAGTTCTGAGAATATTGATTTTGATAATGAAACACGTTGTGATCCTATAACATTAACTTGTGGTGTTGCACCGAGCTTTGGAACTGGTAATTTATTATTTGAAGACTTTGAATCTCAAAAAAATAACAAACCTATTATTATTGATGGTTGGACAAATTATATGGAAACGGGCACAGAAGCTTGGGAAGGGTATTCCTCAACATCATCCAATGCATCTTTAGGGCGTTCTGCTAGGTTTCAATCAGGCAGTTCTGGAGATGTTAGTAATATTGGCTGGTTAATAACACCCGCTATAAATTTAGATGCTCAAGATGGTGAAACATTACGCTTTAAAACCTCCAACAGTTTAGCAGATAGTAGCTATATGGAAGTTTTATATTCACTAGATTGGGATGGTATAGAAGCTAGCGTGACTTCGGCAACTTGGGGTGTATTGTCTGCGGCTTATGTGGTTAAGGATTCAGATTCTTTTGCACCTTGGTTCAATTCTGGGAATGTAGATTTGTCATGTATTACTGGAATTATTCATATTGCTTTTAAATATACAGGTAGCGGACAAGATACTTTTGATGGTATTTATGAATTGGATGAGATAAGTGTGGATTATGTGGAATAATAAAACATTAGTTTTACCTTTGGCATAATAAATTACTAAATGACAACATTCGACGCCCTTTTCTATCACTTTTTCCAACATTACAAAACCAAAAAGAGTAAAAAAGCAAATAGTATAGCTACGTTTTACATTAGTCTTTTACAATGTAGCTTGCTACTACTTTTAGGTGTTTTTTTTGCAGGCTTTTTTAGGCAAATGCATGTAAATACCATGGCAGCTTCTAAGGCTTGGACATTATTTGTTATTGTTGCTATTTTTATTTACTTCAAAAATTGGATGCAATATGGCGGTAGAAAGCGTAAAGTGCTAAATGCAAAAATGCTTAAAAATAAAAAAATATCATACAACATTTGGTTACTTTGGTTATTGCCAATTGTTATTTTAGGTTTAGCGTTTGTGCTTTTTCAAGCCACTTAAATTATTTTTTCAAAACTAAATAAACAGGAAAGTGGTCACTATAACCCCCTTTATATTTGGGACCAACATACGTTCTGAAGGGAGAGCCTTTAAAAGGTCCTTTAAAGAGTTTTAAAAAAGCTTCATCAAAAATATTGGCTTTAAAAAACTCAAATTCACTTTCAGAACTCTTAAAAAAGTTAGTAGAGAATAAAATTTGATCAAAAATAAACCATTGTCGTCTGTGTTTTACCGTACCTCGAGTAAAAGAGCGTAAGGTTTCCATAGGGTTAAATAAATTATAGCCTTCAACTAAACGTTTAATACTTTTGCTATGCGGATCGTCATTAAAATCGCCTATTACTATAATTTTGGCATTTTCATCTTCTTTTTTTAAAGCTTTAATAATATCGCTCACTTTTTCAGAAGAAGCGAGACGTTTAAATTCAGTTTCTTTTTCACCTTCGCGCCTTGAAGACCAATGGTTTACAATAACATGCACTTTTTCACTATCTAAAAACCCAGAAACTAATAAAACATCTCTTGTATAATCAGGTGTTCCGTCTAAATCGGTAAGGGATATTGTAAAAGCTTCAGAATGTGATACTTTAAAAACATTAGTGTCATATAACAATGCCACATCAATGCCACGTTCATCTAAAGATTCAAAATGTACATAATCGTAATTTATATTTTCTAAATGTTTTGAAGCCATTAAATCTTTGATAACTGCGGTGTTTTCAATCTCGGCTAAACCAACTAGAGCAGGGTGTTTTCCAGTTTCACGTTGTCCAATATTAGAAATAGTAAATCCTAGTTTTCTTAACTTATTTTTATAACGTTTGGGTGTCCAGTTTTTAACAGAGTTTGGTAAAAAATCATTATCATGTTTAAGTTTGTTGTTCTTTAAATCAAATAAATTTTCAACATTATAAAACGCTATAGTTTGCATATCGTGTCGAACGGGAATATCTTCAAAAGGTTCTGTCATAGGTCAAAAATAGGCTTAAAAATATAAAAATAATAATCAGTACAATTATGTAACTTTGCAATAGACTATTTTTTATAATTGAAAGGCATATATGGGATTAGAAAAAGCTGTTTTAATAGGTATTATCACTAAAGATCAAGATGAAATTAAGCTTAAAGAATATTTAGATGAGTTAGAGTTTTTAACGTTTACAGCAGGCGGTTATGCTGTAAAGCGTTTTACTCAAAAAATGGATATGCCAAATGCCAAAACGTTTATAGGAACTGGTAAGATGGAAGATGTTAGCCAATTTATAAAAGAAAATGATATTGACACCGCCATTTTTGATGATGAATTATCTGCAGCGCAAGAACGAAACATTAGTAAAATTCTTGATGTAAAAGTATTAGATCGTACCAATTTAATCCTTGATATTTTTGCACAACGTGCCCAAACGAGTTATGCGAGAACACAAGTAGAATTGGCGCAATGTGAATATTTACTGCCAAGATTAAGAGGTATGTGGACTCACCTTGAAAGACAAAAAGGGGGAATTGGAATGCGTGGTCCTGGAGAAACAGAAATAGAAACAGATAGACGTATTGTACGTGATAAAATAGCTTTGCTAAAAAAACGCATAAAAACGATCGATAAACAAATGGCTGTTCAACGTGGTAATCGCGGTAAAATGGTTCGTGTGGCACTTGTTGGTTATACTAATGTTGGTAAATCCACACTTATGAACGTGATTAGCAAGAGCGAGGTTTTTGCCGAAAACAAACTTTTTGCGACTTTGGATACTACCGTTAGGAAAGTAGTAATTCAAAACCTGCCATTTTTATTAAGCGATACGGTTGGGTTTATTCGCAAACTACCAACACAATTAGTAGATAGTTTTAAAAGCACACTAGATGAGGTAAGAGAAGCCGATTTATTACTGCATGTGGTAGATATTTCACATCCAAATTTTGAAGAGCATATTGCTTCGGTAGAGAAAGTTTTAGGCGAAATAAAAAGTGGCGACAAACCAACCATTATGGTATTCAATAAAATTGATGCTTATGAGGCTGAACCTTTGGAGGAAGATGATTTAGAAACCGAACGTTCTGAAAAACATTATTCGCTAGAAGAATGGAAAAGCACATGGATGAGCAAAGTGGGTAATAATGCTTTATTTATTTCGGCCTTAAACAAAGAAAATTTAGAAGATTTTAAAAAACGTGTTTACGATGAGGTTCGCGAAATACACGTTACTCGTTTTCCATATAATAATTTTCTGTACCAAGAATATAATAGCGAAGGTTTAATAGAATAAAGTCTTTTCGAGTGTCCCAAATTTTCTTTGGGATGTACCGAGAAGTTGGGCGTTACCACAAGGGTCGGGCTATCCGTTACAAGTCCTCGCAACTCCTAAAGTCGGGCTGTGGGCTATCCGCTTCTATCCCTAACGCAAAAAATGCGCTTCCTTTTTTAAAGAAGCGCATTTTTTTACAAATTAAATATTCTTAAAATGGATTAAAACTTATAGCTTAAACCAAGAGTATAATAAGTTTGTAACTTATTATCAACATCATTAAAACCTGTTGCAGTAGCTGGTACTTGAGCTAAAGCATAGTTTAACGCTTCTTGCTTATTACCTCTTAACCCAAAATCAAAACCAACACCAATCATTTTCCATAACGTATAGCTAAATGAGTTAGTCCAAGTAAAGTTTGAAAAATCTCCAGACTTGTAACTTTGGAAAGCAGATAAGTTTGTTTTAAAAGCAATAGCGCCAATTTGTCTTGTATAATCAGCAACAATTTTAGCACCTAGAGATGATTCAAAAACAGAATCATTATCAGCAAAAACAAAATTGTAGTTTAATGGATGTACTACCAATATAAAGTTTTCAATAGGCGTCCATGTTAAACCAACACCAACATCTAAATAACCAGGGTCATTAAAATTATCTAACAATGTTGTTCTGTATTCAGCTAATCCAGAAACCGCTAAGTTTTTAGCAATATTTCTACCATATAAAGAAGATATGTTAAAAATATCTGTTGTAGCATTAAAGCCATCATCATCTAATGGATTGTCTGTATTATCTAATTTTATCCAGTTTAAATTTGTTGTTAAACTATTTCTCCAAAAGAAATCCTCTTGAATTAAATTAGCAAAACCATTTACTGTAAATCCAATACTTCCAGAGTTGATGTTTGGAGTTCCTTGAGAATACCAGTTGTTAAATCCAGATAAGCTACCACCAATAGTACCAAAAGCACCTTTGTGCCAACCTGGAAGGGCATCGATTTTTCCTTGAATAGCATCCGCTTCTGCTAATGCAGCATCAGCGATGGTTTGTTGTTCAGCTTTTTGTGCTTCTAATTCTTCTTTTGTTTGTGCGTTCATTGTTACAACGCTAAAACATAATACAGTTAAAAAAAGTATTTTTTTCATGATTTTAAATTTTGTTAAAAATTTTTGCAAATATACAGTTTAGACGCAACTAACAAAATTAAGTCACAAAAAAAATCACTTATTTTTATAGAGGGGAACAGATGAACAGGCTTCACCGTACATAATGGACTTAACGAATGGTTTTAACTTGTTGGATAACATAATATAAGCGTTTTGTGGAACAGGTTTATTTGTACAACCTTTTATAATAATTGGTTTATCTTGAAATACAGAAACATCGAGATTATTAATAATGTCTTGATAAATTGAAGTTTCCAAAACGTGTAAATCTCCAACAACAACTTTCTTTGCATAAGACTCTAATTGAATTCCTAACAGCATATATGCCCAACCAGGAATAATAGCATCACTACTACAGGTTAATGCTATGTAACTGCCTTGGTATTGACTCCAATCAAAGACTGCTATTTCATTTCTAAAATCTTTTTCACGAAGCACAAAACCTTCAAAAAGCCAATCTTTAATATCAAACAAAACACGATTTCCTTTCGGGTAATAATCCTCTAGGTCAATAGTTATAAGTTTACTGCTCGCTACGCGATTTATAATATCATCTTTCAAAATAAAGAACCCTCTTAGTCCCAATTTAATCGGGAAACTCAAACTGGGAATTTGAATGTTTTTAAATTATTTGTTACTTATTTAACTGTTAACTGGATATTAAAAAATGAATTAAAGCATTCCCAATTCCAACTTCGCTTCCTCACTCATTAAATCTTGAGTCCAAGGTGGGTCAAAAGTAATTTCTACTTCCGCATCTTTTACTTCGTTAAGCGATTTAACTTTTTCTTCAACTTCCAAAGGCAAGGTTTCTGCAACAGGACAGTTGGGTGTTGTTAATGTCATTAAGATCTTAACATCATAATCTTCGTTTACAAACACATCGTAGATTAATCCTAGTTCATAAATATCAACTGGTATTTCTGGATCATAAATCGTTTTAAGAACGTTTACTATTTTTTCGCCTAATTCGGCAGTATCTATGGTTTCACTCATTTTTTAAATGTTTAAACGTTTATTTGTTGACATGTTTAAATCAATAAACGCATCAACGATTAAACCTAGTTTAACTGTGTTTGGTATGCTATCGCATACATTTTTAATTGCTTCACCATACTCACTAAACCATTAGCTCGTGTTGGCGATAAATGCTCTTTTAAACCTATTTTATCTATAAAACCGGTATTAGCATCAATAATATCTTTTGGGTGTTGATTGGAAAATGTTCTAATTAAAATAGCGATAATCCCTTTAGTGATAATCGCATCACTATCTGCAGTAAATTCAATTTTATCATCTTTCATTTCTGCATGTACCCATACTTTGCTTTGGCATCCTTTTATAATGTTGCTTTCAGTTTTGTATTGGTCGTTAATTAACGGTAAATCTTTCCCTAAATCAATCATATATTGGTAGCGTTCTTCCCAATCTTCAAACATTGAGAATTCGTCTATTATTTCTTTTTGAATGTCTTCAATACTCATAGATTCAATTTTATACAAAAATACAATAAGAAATGCTGCTATTCAATCTTTTCGATGATTGATAGGATTTCTTTAACTAAAGGCGCTATTTCCTCAGGAGGATTACTATGATCAAAAGGCGGGGACGTATACGTTTTTCCATTTGAATTGATTTTTAATCTTGCCATGGATGCACCATCAAAAAGAAAATCTTTACTTGGAGCTTTTAGCTTTGGCAAGCTTTCAAAATCCATATGTTTTACAGCAGCTCTTAATCTATCCCATTGTTTTTTATCAATATTTTTCTTTGAAGCTGTTCCGCCACTTATGTATACTGAAGAAATATACTTACTGTTTATTTTGATTTGTTTATAACGGCTTCTTGAAGTTGATGAATATTCAAAACTTACTGACCCTTGTTTTTCCTCCTTTATAGTGGTTAGTAATAGTTTTTTTTTATGATACAAAGAAAATCCATCTGTTGTAAATAGAATTATATTGGCTTTTCTGAAGATTTTGATAAGTTTGTTTTCAATCGTATTAGCCTCGTTTTGACAAAGCATTTTAGTTGACTTTAAATTATTAAAATATAGTGCGTTTTTTTTCAAAGTGTAAGAACCCAAAAAACGATTACAGCCAGAAAATCCAGAAACCTGTTTTGTGCTATTATTAAAATGGATATTAAGATTGAATAAAGCTACATCTTCACCGCTCAACGTGTTTATTTTATAAATACCGTGTAATGTTTTTAAAATTGATATATCGTTTTGTTGGTCAAGCAACATGTGGTAATCTGGTGATCCCCAGCAGGATCTAAGAATAACCATGCTTAAAATAAGTAACATGCCTTTCATTATTATATATATTGATTTATAAAAGAATGTACAAAAAGGGAGCCAAATTAGTTAAGACAACATCATTTTTGCTTTTTTGACACCTTCCACTAAAATATCAATCTCTGCTTTGGTATTATAAAATGCAAATGATGCACGAATGGTTCCTGGTATTTTATAAAAATCCATTATCGGTTGTGCACAATGGTGGCCTGTTCTTACTGCAATTCCTAATTTATCTAAAATGGTGCCAACATCGTAAGGATGGATGCCATCTAAATTAAAAGAAATCACAGAGGTTTTGTTTTTTGAGGTTCCATAGATTTTTAAACCTTCAATTTCTAGGAGTTTTTTAGTTCCGTATTCTAAAAGGGTATTTTCTTGAGCTGAAATAGTATCGAAACCAATTTTATTCATGTAATCTATAGCTGCTCCAAAGGCTATACCTCCACAAATATTTGGTGTTCCTGCTTCAAATTTATGTGGTAAATCGGTGTAAGTTGTTTTTTCAAAAGTGACTTCATCAATCATTTCGCCGCCACCTTGGTATGGTGGTAGTTTTTTAAGCCACGCTTCTTTACCATAAAGCATTCCAATGCCTGTTGGTCCACATATTTTATGTGCAGAAGTCACATAGAAATCCACATCTAAAGCTTGCATATCAGGTTTAAGATGTGGAGCCGATTGTGCACCATCTATTAAAATGGCAGCACCAACCTCGTGCGTTTTTTTAATAATATATTCAATAGGATTTATAGTTCCTAAAGCATTTGAAATATGATTCAGGAACACAAGTTTCGTGTTTTTTGAAAGTAGTTTATCGAATTCGGACATTATTAGCTCACCTTCCTCATTCATAGGAATGACCTTTAAAGTTGCTCCAGAGCGCTCGCATAGCATTTGCCAAGGCACGATATTACTGTGATGCTCTAAAGCTGAAACGATGATGTCGTCTCCTTTTTTTAAGAGTGATGAAAACCCATTAGCTACTAAATTGATACTATGTGTTGTGCCAGAAGTAAAAATAATTTCGTGCGAATGTTTCGCGTTGAAATGTGATTGAATTTTATGTCGCGATGCTTCATATAAATCGGTTGCTTCTTGACTTAAAGTATGAACACCACGATGGATATTAGCATTATAATTAGAATAATAATCTACAATAACATCTATAACCTGCTGAGGTGTTTGAGAGGTTGCTGCATTATCAAAATATACTAAAGGTTTGCCATTTACTTTGCGAGAAAGAATGGGAAAGTCTTTTCTGATGTCGTTTATATGGAACATGGCGGATATGGTTAGCCCCGATAGAAGCGGCATCCTTTTTTGTTTTTTGTAAAAAAGATACAGCGGATAGCGGGAAATAGCTTCAAATAAAAATTTTAATTACTATTAATAAGATTCCCTGCTTTCAAGGGAATGCTAAAATATATTATAAGTCAAAACCTAAATTAACACCTAGTTTTTTAGCTATAATTTTAGTAATACGTTGTTTTATTTCTGGAATTTTAACCGAACTCAACACGTTATTACTAAAGGCGAACATTAATAATGCTTTGGCTTCTTTTTCTGGAATACCACGCGAACGCATATAAAACATAGCACTTTCATCTAATTGACCTATAGTACAACCATGCGAACATTTAACATCATCTGCAAAAATTTCTAATTGTGGTTTTGTATTTATTGAGGCTTTATCACTTAGTAAAATATTATTATTGGCTTGAAATGCATTGGTTTTTTGTGCTTCTTTATTTACCACTACTTTACCATTAAAAACTCCTGTAGATCTATCGGAAAAAATACCTTTATAATCTTGATGACTTTCACAATTTGGCTCTATATGGTGTACTAGCGTATTGTGGTCTACATGTTGTTTTTCGCCAATAATAGTAATGCCCTTTAGAGTAGAATCGATGCGCTCGCCTTCTTGATAAAAGTTTAAATTATTTCGTGTTAATTTCCCACCAAAAGAGAAGGTATGCACTGAGGCAAAACTTTCTCTACTTTGTTTGATGAAGGTATTATCAATTAAAGATGCGTTTTCGTTATCGTTTTGGATTTTATAATAATCCACAATAGCACGTTTGCTAGCGAAAATTTCGGTAACGCTATTGGTTAAAACAGAGTTGCTTGTTAAACTTTGGTGACGCTCCATGATTTGCACATGAGAATTTTCGCCAACAACAACTAAATTACGTGGCTGTAACATGGTTGCCGCTTCATTTCCTGTTGAAAAATGTAGAATTTGAATTGGTTTTTCTACAATTTTATTTTTTGGAATATGAATATAAGCACCTTCACATGAAAATGCTGTGTTTAAAGCCGATAAGCTGTTTTTTTCTGCGGCTTTATTGAAATAATTTTCAATAATCAATTGATATTTCGGTTTGTTTAAGGCAGAAGACATTAAACAAACATCAATACCATCATGTGTGGTTTGAGATAGGTGCGACGAATATTTACCATCGATAAAAATGATTTTATACGTATCTATATCGTGGATGAAATATTTTTTAACATCCTTATAATCTAAAGCGTTTTCTTGTTTTGGAAAAACACTGTAATCTTCTTTTAAAATACTATTTAAAGAGGTGTATTTCCAGGCCTCTTCTTTCTTTGAAGGGAATCCTTTTTCTTCAAATGTTTTAATAGCCTCAGACCTTACATCGTGTACATAACTATCTACATCAACATTATCTTCGAATGCTAAAAATGATGATACTAATTTATCTTTTAAATCCATGTGTTTCAGTTTTCAGCCGAAGTCGCGGTTTTTAGTAAAATTAAAACCGAGAAAATACTGTTTACTATTTTTAACTTTTTAGCGATCAGTTTTTAGTAGGCTATTGCAAACTGTGACTGATTACTGCAACTTTTATTATGCGTTCACTTCTTCTTTAATCCAGTCGTACCCTTTTTCTTCAAGTTGATGTGCTAGTTCTTTACCGCCTGATTTTACAATACGTCCATTGTATAATACATGGACAAAATCTGGAACAATATGATCTAATAAACGTTGGTAGTGCGTAATAACAACAACCGCATTATTTTTACTTTTTAATTTATTAACACCATTTGCAACAATGCGAAGGGCATCGATGTCTAGTCCAGAATCAGTTTCATCAAGTATGGCCAGTTTTGGTTCCAACATGGCCATCTGAAAAATCTCATTACGCTTTTTCTCTCCTCCAGAAAATCCTTCATTTAAGGAACGTGATAAAAATTTCCTATCAATTTCAAGTAACTCCGCTTTTTCACGAATCATTTTTAGCATATCTTTAGCAGGCATATCTGCTAAGCCTTTTGCTTTACGCGTTTCGTTTATAGCTGTTTTTATAAAGTTTGTTACAGAAACCCCAGGGATTTCAATAGGATATTGGAATGATAGAAATACACCTTTGTGTGCGCGCTCTTCCGCCGCTAACTCCTCAATATCTTCGCCTTCAAAAATAATATTACCTTCGGTAACTTCATATTCTTCTTTTCCAGCAATAACAGATGCCAGTGTGCTTTTTCCAGAACCATTAGGCCCCATAATAGCGTGAACTTCACCTGGTTTTACTTCAAGATTTATACCTCTTAAGATACCTTTGTCATCAATACTTGCGTGTAAATTATTTATTTTTAACATACTTTAATTTTGAAAATCCAAATATCAAATCCGAAACTCTAAATGATTGTTTCTGTTTGTTTTTTTGAATTTAGATTTTATTATTTGTGATTTAATTTTGGTTAGTTTCCTAATTTTATAACGTCATTATCTTCTCTTGAAGTTGGTTTAACAGTTAGTATTTCAACAATTTCAACTTTATTTTCCCAAAGAATTTTGTCGTCTTTTTGATTTGTTATTTTCCCTCTTACTTCAACTTGAACCATATCTGTAGGTTCTGTTTTATATTGTTTAGCTTCTTTATTTAACGCATCTAATTTATCTGTAATTAAAACGCCATAAATTTCTGAATGCGTTTGTAAAACAGCTGCGCCATCAAAATAAACAAATTCGCCTTTTAAAAGTGTTAATCCATCACTTTGCTTTGCTGTTCTTTCTTCAGAATCTACAGAGATTATTTCTGTGTTTTCAGATTTCGTATCGTTTTTACAGCTTGTTAAAGCTGTAAGTACTAGTGTGATAAGAATTATTTTTTTCATTTCAACATTTTACGAATACCTACAAGTTTTTTAAAAGCTTGCAGGAGGCTTTTAGCCCACACTTCCTTCTAAACTTATTTCTAATAATTTTTGAGCTTCAACAGCAAACTCCATAGGCAGTTTGTTTAAAACCTCTTTACTAAAACCGTTTACAATTAACGCAATGGCTTTTTCAGTATCTATACCACGTTGGTTACAATAAAAAATTTGGTCTTCACCGATTTTACTCGTTGTAGCCTCATGTTCTATTATAGCTGTTTTGTTTTTTGCCTCAATATAAGGGAAGGTATGCGCGCCGCAAGCGTTACCCATTAATAAGCTATCACATTGTGAAAAATTACGTGCGTTTTCTGCCCTTGCGTTTATTTGAACTAAGCCACGGTAACTGTTTTGAGACTTTCCTGCGGAAATTCCTTTTGAAATAATAGTTGATTTAGTGTTCTTACCTAAGTGAATCATTTTAGTTCCCGTATCGGCCTGCTGATAGTTATTAGTTACTGCGATTGAGTAAAACTCACCTACGGCATTATCGCCTTTTAAAATACAAGAAGGATATTTCCAAGTTACAGCAGAACCTGTTTCTACTTGTGTCCAAGAAATTTTTGCGTTTTTCTCGCACAACCCACGCTTGGTAACAAAGTTGAAAACACCACCTTTGCCTTCTGCATTTCCGGGGTACCAGTTTTGCACGGTTGAATATTTTATTTCGGCATCATCCATAGCAATTAATTCTACAACAGCGGCGTGTAATTGATTTTCATCGCGGCTAGGTGCTGTACAACCTTCCAGATAACTTACATAACTACCTTCATCAGCAATGACTAAGGTTCTTTCAAATTGACCTGTACCTGCTTGGTTGATTCTAAAATATGTTGATAATTCCATTGGGCAACGTACGCCTTTTGGGATGTAACAGAAACTTCCATCACTAAATACAGCAGAATTTAAAGCGGCATAAAAATTATCTTTTTGAGGCACCACAGTTCCCAAATATTTCTTTACAAGCTCCGGATGCTCTTTTATAGCTTCAGAAATACTCATAAAAATAATACCCTTTTCACCCAATGTCTTTTTGAACGTTGTTGCTACAGAGACTGAATCAACAACCACATCCATAGCTACATTAGCTAGTTTTTTTTGTTCATCAATAGAGATGCCTAATTTAGCAAATGTTGCTAAAAGCTCAGGGTCTACCTCATCTAAACTATCATATTTAGGTTTGCTGTTTGGAGCAGAGTAATAGGAAATACCTTGAAAATCAGGTTTTTCATAATGCACGTTTGCCCATTCTGGTTCAACCATTTCTTTCCAAACCTTAAACGCTTCCAATCGCCATTCCGTCATCCATTCTGGTTCTTCTTTTCTTTTGGAAATAGCACGAACAATATCTTCGTTCAAACCATTTGGGAACGTGTCAGACTCAATATCTGTATAAAACCCGTATTCGTATTCTTTGGTTTTTAATTCTTCGCGTAAATCATCCTCGGTATACTTCGACATATTGCTTTCTTGTTTTATAATGAAAATGATTCGCCACAACCACAAGTGCGGTTAGCATTAGGATTGTTAAATACAAACCCTGTTCCGTTCAAACCACCTGAATATTCTAATGTTGTTCCAATGAGGTACAAAAAACTTTTTTTGTCAACAATAATTTTTATGTCATTATCTTCAAAAACTTTATCGCCTTCTTTTTGTTCTTTGTCAAAATTCAAATCGTAAGACAACCCAGAACAACCGCCACTTTTTACACCCACACGAACATAATCGATAGCTGCATTGTAACCATCATCAGCCATAAGTTCTATCACTTTATTTTTAGCTGTTTCAGAGACTTTTATCATATTATTAATATTTAAATTTAGTTTTGGCTTAATAATCAATTAAGACAGTTTCTAAATAGAGCACAAATATACAATATAAGTCCCTCAAAATCGAACAACCTAACATTATATTAGCATATAGTTTAATAGCTTTTAATTATTGATTTTAAGTTGAATTAATTATTTGGGCGTTACCACAAGGGTCGGGCTTTACGTTGCAAGTCCTCACACCTCCTAAGGCCGGGCTTTGGGTTTTCCGCTACAATCCCTAACGCAAAAAGAACATTCTAGTATTTGTATTATTTAATATTATTTTTAGAAAAGAAAGTATCTCGTTGTTCTAAAACGACCTTATCTCCAATTAATTTAACATTACCAGTAAATTTTATGTCTATGCAAGAAGCTCCAACCTTGAATTTATATTCTCCAGGTTCTATAATCCATTTACTGTTTTCGTAATGTGCCAATTGTTGAGGAGAAACGGTTATAGATATATTTTTGCTTTCCCCTTTTTTCAAAAAGACTTTCGAGAAGCCTTTTAATTCAATAGGTTCAAGATGCATATTCGATTCTGGAGGACTCACATATAATTGTGTTATTTCTGCACCAGCCGTAGCACCTGTGTTTGTTATTTTAAAAGCGATTTCTATGCCATCATCTGTGGTTTTTACGTGTTTTGGACTTTTAAAACCTGAATAATCAAAATTGGTATAGCTCAAACCATAACCAAAAGGATACATGGGCATATCATTTTCTTTATAACCTTGGCTATAAACAATAGGTGCTTGCTCGTTTGTTCTTGGGTATGTAAGGGTTAATTTAGCTGATGGGTTTACTTTTCCTGTAATGATATCAGTCAAGGCATTTCCGCCTTCTTCACCAGGGAACCAAGCTTGAATAATGGCGGCGCATTTAGGTTCAATTTCAGTAATAATCTGGGGGCGCCCACCAAAAATAACTAAAACAACAGGCTTGCCTGTAGCTATTAGTTTTTGTACAAAAGCATCTTGTTCTCCGGGTAAATGAATGTCTTCACGGTCTCTGTTTTCACCAACCAAGTACAAATGCTCGCCCATAGCTGCTATAATAACATCGCTTTCTATAGTATTTTGTAATGCTCTTTTTGTATTTGGTTCAGGAAAATCTTTAACACCGATGTATGCAAATTTTTTGATTCGCTCATCTCCAATTTTTTCATCCGGTTGCTCATTGTTAGAGAGCTTTGTCCAATCACAGCCACGCTCATAAGTTAATGCTATATTTTTATTAAGATTCGTTTTTAAACCTTCTAATAAAGTTATCAATTTTGGGTTATCACTATCAATAGGGATACTTCTAAAAAAAGTAGCTAAAGATTGATAAGTATAATCGCCCAATAAAGATTGTACAGCAGCAGCATTAGGGCCAACCAAAGCAATTTTTTTTACATCTTTTTTTAAGGGAAGAATACCGTTATTTTTTAAAACCACGATAGATTCACATGCCGATTGGTATGCCATATTTCGATTTTCCTTAGGGTCTAAATTAAGGTTTGTTTCAATCTCAGGGCGTTCGTAATCCAATAATCCCAATCTGTCTTTTGCTATTAAAACTCTTTTTACAGCTTGGTCGATATCTTCAATAGCGATATTACCTTTTTCTAATTCGTCTTTTAAATAGGGGAAACTCATGCCAAAAGGCAACTCCACATCAAGCCCTGCTTTGATGCTTTTCACACCCGCATCAGGTTCTGTTTTGGCATACTTATATCGAGAAAAAACTTGTTTTACCGACCAAAAATCGGATATTACAACACCATCAAAACCTAATTCGTTTCGTAAAATATCTGTTAGTAATTCTTTATTGGCAGAACAAGGTATGCCTTTAATGGTATGGTAACCAGCCATAGCATTTTCTGCTTTGCCCAATCGTACGCCTACCTCATGCGGCAATAGCGTTTCTTCGTAAAATTCTTTTTCGTTAAATAAACCGTTGTCTCCGTAGCCAGCAAAATGCTTGATTGTAGTCGCTACACCATTTTTTAAATCGTCTGTTTGCATCCCATTAATAAAGGCTAAGCCCATTCGGGCAGTTAAATAGGGTTCCTCGCCAAAACTTTCCTCGATACGTCCCCAGTGCGAATTTCTGCAAATATCCAACATAGGTGAAAGTACATGGGTTGCACCTATATTTCTCATTAATTCAGATGTGTTAGCGGTATTGCTTTCAAGTAATTCTGGATTCCAAGTACAGCCCATTCCAATTTGTTGAGGTAATGTTGTGGCGCCTTTACTTGAAAAGCCACTTATAGCTTCTTCAGATAAAATAGCGGGTATACCACTTTTAGTTTCATTGACTAAATAATCCTGCAAATCTGCTATAGCAGTTTTAAGTTCTGTTGGAGTTGTTTTTAAGGAACTCGCAAATTGTGCAAGATATCCAATACCATTTGGAATTTTTTTTCGGCAAGAGTCTAGAGAAAGTTTTTTGTCATTCATTAAATCTTTTAGCCAAGTGCCTTGTAATTGAGCGATTTTTTCTTCCAAAGGCATATTTTTTAATTTTTCTGCAACTTTGTTTTCTTGAGAAGATTTAGTAGATGTTTTTTCTTGGCAATTAAATAATAAGAGAAAATAAGTTATAAAAAATAGGTATTTCATGTTTCAGGAATCTGTTTAAAAAAACCACTTGTCTTAATGTTTTCAAATTGCTAAAAAGTTAAGATGAGTGTATTCGAAATAATTTGAATAAATATAGTTTTTAGAAACTATTTAAACAACTTTTCTTTCAAAGTATAAAATATCAGTCACTACTTCTAAAATCTAAATCAAATATGTTGTGACTATATGATTATAAAGAATATCGCCATGGGGTTAATCAAGCTATAAAATATCTTAATAATTTTGATGATGCTTCTGTACAGTTAGTTTAAACCCCCTAAATAGTCAGGAAGCGAAATGAATTAAATGTCCGTTTGTTTGATCTTATTGAATAATTTTTTTTCAGAATTTTAAAAACTATAGTAGAATTATAAGGCTCCTATATGAAATTAAGGGTTTAAAAGGCAATTTTAACATTCCACTTTATCATGTACCTTAACGTGTTTGCCTTTGTTCCAAAGTGTTAGGATATCTGTAGCGACATGTGCACCGCTTCCGGAAGCAATTGCAAATTGGCTACGCCAACCTGCTAAAGTTCCAGCAACATATAAATTTTCTGCAATTAAATGATCGGTATTTTCCAACCAAATCCGGTCTTTTTCAATAGCTGCTCTTGGATGTGCCCCCATATACTTTTCTAAACCTTTAATGGTCATTAAATTACTATAGCCAACAGTGATAACAACAATTTTAGATTTGCGTGTGTTTTTATTCGTTCTAATTTCAAAATGAGAATCAATTTTTGAGATTTCTAAAACTTTTTCGTTTTCAATTTGATTTACATGTGGATATAAATGTGAAAGTTGTGCCTTACCACTTTCTAAAATAGAAGCCCCAGTAGTTCCAGGGGGTAATCCTAAAACATTATTGAATAGTGCATTTTGTAAGTGTGATGTTTTTTGATGTGAAAAAATACCAATTGTTTTGTTCGCCGCAAAAGCTCTTGGTTTGGCAGAGCCTAAAACCAGAGCACAAGACATACCTGCTGCACCGCTACCAATAATTAAAGCATCATACATGTTATTTGCGTTCTTTAAATTTTTGTTCTATACGTTTTGAAGTTCTTAAAATAGACATCATTACTATAACACAGAGTGATGCGACTATAGTAATTATTGCAATTATACTTTGTCCCTGAAAAGGCGCATTAAAGTTAACTTGAGTTAAGTTAAAAATGATTAGTCCAAAAGCGATTACACTAAGTAATATGGTGAATATTTTCATAACTTTTTATTTTTAATATACTTTATATTTTTTAAAGTGGCATTGTAAAACAAGCCTAAATAACATCAAAAAGTGCTTTTATATTATGTGCAAATAACTTTACGGCTATAGCCAACAAAACAACACCGAATACTTTACGGATAATATCAATACCGTTTGCGCCTAAAAAACGCTCAATCCTTGCAGATGTTTTAAGGACTATATAAATAATAACAACATTCATTAAAACAGCAACAATAATATTTTCTATTCTAAATTCAGCTCTTAAAGATAATAAAGTGGTTAAACTTCCTGGACCAGCTATAAGCGGAAATGCCAATGGGAAAATAGCCGTTGTAAGTGGTGCACTCTCGTTTTGTTTATAAAGAGTAATCCCTAAAATCATCTCCAAAGCAATAAAAAACAGAATAAAAGCACCTGCAACGGCAAATGAATTTACATCAATACCAATAAGGTTTAAAATACTTTTTCCTAAAAACAGAAATACAATTAAAATAATACCAGCAATTATAGATGCTTTTTCACTTTGTATATGTCCTACTTTTTTTCTTAAGTCAATTACAATAGGGATATTACCAACAATATCAATTACAGCAAATAATACCATAAATGCTGTAAATATTTCTTTAAAATTAAATGGCATAACTTTATTTTTTCTATTTAAATAATAACTTTTTTGTGTCGTGTTTTTAAATTTTTTTATTACTGTTAATATCAGAAATTATTGAATTCTGAAATTTTCGGCAAAAGTAGTATATTATCTTTATTTAATTCTTCTAAAGTTTAACTATTTTTACTTACTGAAAGAAAATTATTTTATGTTTCAAATAGGAAAAACTATAGTCTCGGAAGCTGTTATAGAAAAAGATTTTATGTGTAATCTATCAGCATGTAAAGGCGCATGTTGTATTGATGGCGACGCGGGAGCGCCTCTTGAAGCTGATGAAGCAGAGATTTTGAAAACCATTTACCCAAAAATAAAACCATTTTTACGACCAGAGGGTGTCGCTACTATAAAATCTCAAGGTGCTTTTATTATAACAGAAGATGGTGAATTGGAAACCCCATTAATAAACGGCGCCGATTGTGCTTATGTAATTTTCGATGAAAAAAAAGTTGCTTTATGTGGTATTGAGGAAGCGTATAATCAAGGCGAGATATCTTGGAAAAAACCTGTTTCTTGCCATCTATATCCGATTCGTGTTCAGGATTATAGTGAGTTTTCAGCAGTAAATTATCATAAATGGGACATTTGTGATGATGCTTGCGTTCTAGGTAAAGAATTACAAGTGCCTGTTTACAAGTTTGTTAAAGAGGCACTTATACGTAAATTTGGGGAAGATTGGTATGCAGAATTGGAGAAGGTAGCTTCCGAAACGTAGTATTTTTTATTTAAATACTTTTAAATTATTTCAATTTTTAGTGGCTTACTCTATTTTACTTTCTTAGAAGTAGATTCCAAAAATAAGTATAACTATTTGTTATAGAATTAAGGTGCATTGGCTTTTAAGTTTAAAAAACGGGAATTTTCAAAATAACTTTTGTGCCTATGCCTTTCTCATTTTTATCAAGTAAATCTTCAAATTCCAAAACATAGTCGTTTTTGTAATCTTTCACAAAATGAGTTAGCCTTTCATTGGTTAAATTGATGCCTACAGAAGTTCTATTATATATTTTTTTTTGCTGTATTAATGCAGATTTCGTTCTTCCAATACCGTTATCTTCTATATTTATTTCAATGTGTGTGTTTCCTACTTTTAAAATATTAATTCTTATTTTCTTATTTTCTTTTTTTAATGACAAACCATGCCAAATAGCATTTTCTACAAAAGGTTGTAAAATTAACGATGGCATTTTTATGGTGTCTAAATTTAGGTTTTTATCCACAGTAAATAATGTATTTATACTATTATTAAAGCGGATATTTTCAATATCTATATACAGTTTTATTGTTTCTATTTCTTCAAAAAGTGTAATTTCTTTTTCTCGTGTTACAGCTAAAATTTTACGTATTAGTTTTGAGAATTTATTTAAGTAGTATACCGCATTTTCTTTTTTATTATCAATAATATAAAGCTTTATTGAATTTAATGAGTTGAATATAAAATGAGGATTCATTTGACTTTGTAACGATGTTATTTTTAATTCTGCTAACTCTTTATCGTACTTTGCTTTTAATTTTTCTAATTTTTCATTTGCAGCTTCTTCACTTAAAACAAGTAGGTTTTGTTCAAGTTGTTTCTGTATTTTATTTTTTAATTTTTCGTTTTCCTTTAATTGCTTTATCAGTTTCTCTTGAGAATTGTTTTTCAATTCTAAAATATTTTTTTGTTTTTGTCCTAAACCTAATGAGAAGATTATATTTTCTATAATAACACCTATATAAAAAATACTTGTAGTGGTTCTAGTTCCCGAAAAAATATTTAAACTAAAAAGATACTCAGCTGTAAAAGAAGATACATAAAGAACAAATGAGCCAACAATAATATACTTTTTTAGTGGCATTTGAATTTTGAAAAGTGAGTAATATGCAATCAAACCAAATATGTATAAACTTGGGATAATAACGTTTTCAACGTTCAATATAATATTAAAATTACCTGTAATTAAATAAGCAGCAACTGTTACCGTAATAGCGATAAATAACAAAAAAACAACTCCAAAAATAAAGAAATACCATGTTTTAGAATATTTTTTTAAATTTAAAAAAGTGAAACCAAATATAAAATAAAATGTATTATAGGTCCACACAATAGGTAAGTGAAAATTGGATAATGTAATTTTATAGGCCTCTATTAATTGTGAATCGGGTGCAATAAGAACAAATTTGGTTTGATTTAAAAAAATTAAAAATGTATAAATACTATAAAATAAATAGGCTTTGTCTCTATTCTTAAGATATAACAATAAATGATATACAGAAAGAACGAATAAAATACCTAAAATAAATGTTGTAAAACCATTTTCGTGTGGATGTGCTAATAACTTTTTTAAGGAATCAAGCATATCTTTTAGTTACATAAATAATCTAGTAATTCATTTTTTTTAAGTCGAGCAACAGGGATTGTTGCATTGTTTTCTAATACTAAATAATGACCGTCACTTTTTATAAACTCTTTAATACATTTTACATTAACCAAATAGGATTTATGAACTCTGAAAAAATTTTCACTTTGGATCAGTAATTCAACTTCTTTAAGCTTTTTTGATAAGACTTCTTTTTTCTGTTCTTTAAAATATATTTCGGTATAATTACCATTAGATTTACAATACATAATATCTTCGCTATTAACAAATACTGTTTTTCCAGAAAAAGCTAATGGCACTTTCTTTTTTGTTTTTTCGGGAACTAAGCTCTTTAATATTTTATCTAAATCTAATCCTAAAATATTCTTATCCTTATTGTTTTTTATTTTGGCGACAGATGCCAACAAATCATCTGTATCGATTGGTTTTAATAAATAATCTATCGCATTGGCTTTAAAAGCTCTAATCGCATAGTTATCGAAAGCTGTTGTGAAAATTAAATCAAAATTTTTATACTTCAAATTATCTAATAATTGAAATCCGTCCATTTCTGGCATTTCAATATCTAAAAATATACAATCTGGTTTTAAGTAATTAATAGCAGAAATAGCCTCAACAGGATTTGTGAAACTATCTATAATTTCAATATCCTTGCAAAATTTCTCCACTTCCCATTTTAAGCTTCTAATAGCATTCAATTCATCATCTACAATTATTGCTTTTATCATTATGCTATTAATTAGGTGCCTAAAAGTAGGTTATATTTTAAATGTTTTCAACACAATTGTATAATCGCCCTCTTTGGATTTACGAACTGTATGGATTACTGTATAATCAGTGATTTTAAGAACTTTAGCACTGTTTTATCAAAGGTACATTAAAATTCACCCTTTATAAAAAAAATTACACAAGTTATATGTTTATAATAGAAAACACTCTTTAAAGCTCTTATTTTTAACATATTGAATAGTTATTCTGTTATTTTTTTAATAACGATAAGAGTGAAGTAATTTAAGTATAAGTAATTATGAAAATAATAAAACCAATAGTAATAACCTTTTTAGTATTTGCTAGTCAACTTTCTTACGGACAATTTTTAAAAAAACTTAAAAAACAAGCTGAAAGGGCAGTTGAAGAAGTGGTTTTAAGAAAAACAGCTGACAAAGCTGCTCAAATGGCTGAAAAAGGTATGGACAAAATTTTTAATATTGATTTGGCTGGACCACGAATAGACCCAAAAACATTACCCAAAAGTTATGATTTTGAGTGGAAATACACGTTGCAAATGACGCATAAAAAGGGCAACATGAATATGACTTACTATTTAAAACCTAATGCAAAATATTTTGGCTCGCAACCCGAACTTGAACAAAACCAAATGACCAATGGTATGTTTATGATTTTTGATGAGGGTCTGGATATCATGGTTATACTTATGGAAAATGAGGATGTAAAAAGTGGGTATGCGCTTAAAAACCCAACGGACAACATCGAAAACAGGTCTGAAGAAGACGATGTTCCATCAATGGAAGATTACACCTTTAAGGAACTGGGCACAAAAACCATTTTAGGTTATAAATGTCAAGGGTTTCAAATGGAAAATGAGGAGTTAAAAATGACTATGTATGTGGCCTTGGATGCTCCTGTAAGTTTCAACCAAGTGTATGGCGGACACGTGAAAACCAAACCAAAAGGGTTTAATCCAAAATGGATGGAAAAATCTGAAAACACTATTGTAATGGAAATGGATATGGTTAGCAAGAAAAAGAAAAAATTCAGTGCTAAAATGACGTGCATAGCGCTAAAAAAAGCACCAAAAACAATAACCCTCTCAGACTATGAATTTATAGATGGCGAGGCTATTAAACCAGAAAATTAAAATTTTAAAACAACCAATAAATAAAAAAATTATGACACATTTAAAATTAAAAACAAAACGCGTAAATACTTATACAAACAACAGTTTAAAACGACTATGTGTAACCTGTTGTATAGCGGTAGTCATTTTAACAAGTTGTGGTGGTAGTGATGATGGGCTAGGGCAGTCAGATTGTACAAATGCACTATGGGTAAAATCGATACAGACCGAACTTAATGCATGGACTACTGCAGCTCAAACTAACGTTTCAGATCCTTCACCTGAAAATTGTCAAAAATATAAAAGTACGGGCCAGGATTATATTAATGCGCTAGATAGGATAAAAGATTGCGTACCTAATCAAAGTTTAGCCGATTTTGAAGACTCTTTTGAGGAAGCTAGAACAGAAATTAATAACATTCCGTGTTAATTAAGTCTTAATTATTTCAAGCTATTCAAGTATCTAAATATGAATTAAATCCATGATTATGAAAAAAACAACCAGAACCATTTTTTTGCTCTTACTTATTTCTACAGCCTGTAAAAAAGAAAATAACGTTTTAAATAAAGCCAAACAAGGTCTTGGGAATGTAAACGAACTCATTAAAGGCGCTGAAAATTTGCAAGATAATATCAAAAAACTTTCTGAGACAATAGCTGTTACCAAAGCAGAATTAAAAGCTTGGATGCCAGAGCAATTAGATGACTTAAAACGGAGTTCTTTTCAAATTAGTAAAGACATGGGTACAATTTGTAAACTTGTTTTTAAAGACGATAACAAAAAAAGCATAAACATTAATATTGTTGATGGCGCAGGAAATGGTGCACCAATGATTTCCATGTATAGCATGATGCAAAACATGGATATGGATAAAGAAAATGATACAGGATATGAACGTACACAAAAAATGGGAGACCAAAAGGTGTATGTAAAGTATCAAAAATCGGGTAACTACGAAAGCTCGAAACTACAATGCACCATTAACGGAAGATTTGGAATAGAAGCAAATGCTAAAAAAATGACTCCAGATGAATTGTGGAAGTACATTGAAAAACTAGAAATACAAAAATTAATAAATTAGAAAATCATGAAAACACATTTATATATAAGTAAATATAAATTACAATTAAAAATGGTAATGTTATGCATGACGTTTTTAATGCTCGGTAATACAATTGAAGCACAATGGATTCAGGTAGGTCAGGATATTTTTAATGATAGCCCATCTTTTCAAGCAGTAAGTATAAATGCAGATGGATCAGTATTAGCAATTGGTGTTCCTCAAAATAGAATTAACAATTTCAATGGTTATGTTAGAATATATAGAAAAACTAATGATACATGGGTACAAATAGGCCAAGATCTAGTAGGTGAAGCTTTAGGAGATGCTTTTGGGCAGTATGTAAGTTTAAATTCCGATGGCACAATCGTAGCAATAGGAGCGCCAGGAAACGATGGGAATTATTTTGGTACTGGCCATGTTCGTGTGTTTCAAAATATAAATGATGTTTGGACGAAGCTAGGAAGTGATATTGAAGGAGGCAAAGGGCAAAAAACTGTTGATGGAACACAACTAGGAGATTATACTGGCGTTGTTAGCCTAAGTAATGATGGGTCTGTTTTAGCTGTAGGCGCACAACTTAGTAGTGATAATGGCATAAATGCGGGTAAAATAGATATTTATGAGTATAGTGGTAATTCTTGGGTTCGAAAAGGAAATACTATTCTAGGAGAAGCTGAAGGAGATTTGTTTGGTACAGCCGTTAGCATAAATAATGATGGTACTATTGTTGCTGCAGGCGGACATTATAATAGTGGAAGTGGCGTAAGAGGAGATCGAATGGGCCATGTTAGAATTTTTGAATATAATGGTTCAAATTGGGTAAAAGTAGGTCAAAATATTGATGGAGAATTTGGTGAAACTTCGGGTAATAGTGTGAGTTTAAATGATAATGGTAATGTTGTAGCTATAGGAGCAATAAATTCTAAACGTGCACGTGTGTATAGAAATATTAATAATATTTGGACCCAAATAGGAGAAGATATTATACAATATTCAAAAAATGGAGCTGTTCGTGTCAGCTTAAATTCTGATGGTAAATATCTTGTTGTTGGCACACCTAGAGCTATTTCTAATCGAGGTTCTGCAAGACTTTATAAAAACATTAACGATTCCTGGGTACAGGTTAACGATCAAATATTAGGAGGCCAAACTGCTGACTATTTTGGCAGTGCAGTTGATATAAATGCGGACGGCTCATATATAGCACTAGGAGGCATAGGGAAAATGCCAAATGGAGTAGATTCAGATGTGGTTAAAGTGTATCAAAATGGTTTACAACTTAGTGTAAATCAATCTTCAATGTTTACTGTTTCTCCATACCCAAACCCAGTAATAAATAATTTTCATGTAAATTTTCAACAAGATGGCGATTATTCTTTTTCAATTTACGACGTTTCAGGAAAAAAAATATTTCATCAGCAAAAGGTAGAATTAAATAATACGCTTAATTTTTCTAAATATACCTCTGGAATTTATATACTAAGGATTAAAGATAATTCAACGTACAAAATTCAATATGTTAAAATCATAAGGGCTTAATTAGGTTTTTTAAAAACTTATTAACTGTCATTTATATCTGATAAGAGTTTAGAATTACAGTAAATTTTCAACAGTAAATCATCATGAATAACAAATTTGTGATGATTTTTGTGTTTTAGGAAAAGAGCTTCAAATTTATATAGATAAATTTGCAAAGGAAGTGTCATACATAAATTTAATGAAGATTGGTATGCAGAATAAGAAAAGGTTGTAGAAACTTTTTAACACTTCAAATTTTATTTGAAAAACACTATAAAAAACCATATAAACAAAGGGTTTATGCTGTTAAAGACTAACTTTTTTTCATGAACATTTTTATTTTTATTTTTTCATAAACTATTGTTTTACAGGTTTTTATGTGTTATTTTTTTTGTAAGCTTCTCAGCTTCTAGGTTTTTATTCTTTGTTAAAAACTTGTTGAAAAGGTTTCCATATTTTTAAAAAACGTATCAATCATTTTACAATCTTTGTATTCTAGAATTGAGGAATTTTTCGTTAAAATATATTAAAAATCCATTTAGTTATGTCTCAGGCATTTGGACGCTCCCTATTTAATATCATAATGTTTGGGGAGCGGTAAAGAGCAAAATATTATAATTTAATTTAACGAATACGTTTAGAAACACCAACAGCATTCTATTAATTAATCCTTTAAATTAAAACCTTTATGGAAATAACCCAAATTATAAAAAGAGATTATGAAACAAGTCCTTTTGTTTTAAATAAAATCTCTAATGCCATTGAAAAGGCAATGCTTTCCGTTGGAAACGGTTCTAAGGCAGATGCAAATTCAATTTCTGTAAATGTTTTACAAATATTATTAGAAAGAAAAGCTAAAGACCATAAATATTTACCAACTGTAGAGGAGGTGCAGGATCTTGTTGAGGAAACATTGATGGTAAGTTCTTTTCCGGGTGTTGCCAAAGCTTATATTTTATATAGAGATGAGCAAGCCAGAAGTAGAAAAACCAATATTTTTGAAAAACGAATTAATTTAAAACCTTACGAATATCCTGCGCTTAACGACTATGTAGATGCTATTAGACATTCGTATTGGATTCATTCTGAATTTAATTTCACTAGTGATATTCAGGATTTTAAAACGAGATTAACTATTGTAGAGCAAAATGCTATTAAAAATACTATGCTTGCTATTTCTCAAATTGAGGTGGCTGTAAAATCGTTTTGGGGCGAAATTTACAGTAAAATGCCAAAACCAGAAATAGGGTCTGTTGGAGCAACTTTTGCGGAAAGTGAGGTACGCCATCACGATGCTTATTCACATTTATTGGAAATTTTAGGCCTCAATAATGAGTTTAAAAATCTTAAAAAGAAGCCAGTAATAATGAGGCGAGTTCATTATTTAGAAACGGCTCTAAAAAATGCTAAAAGTGAGGATAATAAAGAGTATGCAGAATCTATATTGTTGTTTTCTCTTTTTATCGAACATGTATCTTTATTTTCCCAGTTTTTAATAATTATGGCTTTCAACAAACATAAAAATATGCTTAAAGGCGTGTCCAATGTTGTTGAAGCGACATCAAAAGAAGAGCAGATTCATGGCGATTTCGGAATTGATATTATTAAAATAATAAAGAATGAAAACCCAACATGGTTTGGGGAGGAGCACAGCGCTATTGTGCGCGAGTTATGTAAGGAAGCATTTGTTTCTGAAAGTAAACTTGTCGACTGGATTTTTGAAGCTGGCGAATTGGAGTTTTTACCTAAGGATGTAATTAATGAGTTTATAAAAAACAGATTTAATAACTCTTTAGAGAGTATCGGTATTGAAAAAGTATTCGATGTAAACGAGACATTATTAGAACAGACCGAATGGTTTGACGATGAAATAATAGGAACAAAACATGGAGATTTCTTCGTGAAGCGTTCTGTAAATTACAGCAAAAGAACAAAAAGTATAACTAGCGATGACCTATTTTAAACCATGAGCGACAACCTGAACTTAAAAATTGACCAAAACGTAAATTTAGAAACAAAACAAACTTCTAATCACGATGAATTATTAAAAGCCAGAAAAGAAGCGATAAAAGAAGCTAAGACCACTGCAGAGCCAGAAATAAAATGGTTAACAGAGCATAGTCGTCAATTTTTAGCGTCTGGTTATCTTACGGAAGGTACCAATCCAGAAGAACGCATTAGGGAAATTGCTGAAAATGCAGAGTCTATTTTGAAAATCGATGGTTTTGCAGATAAGTTTTATGGCTATATGGCAGAAGGCTACTATTCATTAGCATCTCCTGTATGGTCTAATTTTGGTAAGAAGCGTGGCTTACCAATTAGTTGTTTCGGTTCACACATTTCTGATGATATGGGCGATATCCTCTATACACAGTCTGAAGTAGGGATGATGTCCAAATTAGGAGGAGGTACTTCTGGTTACTTCGGTAAGTTGCGCCATAGAGGTGCGCCAGTAAAAAACAATGGAAAATCTTCTGGTGCTGTTCATATTATGCAGTTATTTGAAAAAATGGTAGATGTTGTAAGTCAGGGTTCTGTTCGACGAGGGCGTTTTTCTCCATATTTACCAATTGATCATCAAGATATTCATGAGTTTTTAGAAATAGGAACAGAAGGCAATCCAATACAAGAGTTAACACATGGTGTAACTGTTGGGAATGAATGGATGGAAGATATGATTGCTGGTGATACTGATAAACGCGCTATTTGGGCAAAAGTTTTACAACGTAGAGGCGAAATAGGTTATCCTTACATTTTCTTTAAGGACAATGCTAATAATGCGGCTCCAGACGTTTATAAAGATAAGAATCACGAAATTTATGCTAGTAATCTGTGTTCTGAAATTATGCTACCTACAAACGAGAAATGGTCTTTTGTATGTGTATTATCTTCAATAAATTTATTGCATTATGATAAATGGAAAGATACGGATGCCGTTGAAACCATGGTATATTTCTTAGATGCTGTTCTAGAAGAGTTTATTACTAAATTGGAAGCTTACAGAGATTCTTCAGATCGTGATGATAAACAAACGTTTATGTTTATGGAAAAAGCCTATACGTTTGCAAAAGAAAATAGAGCTTTAGGATTAGGCGCTTTAGGCTGGCACTCATTATTACAATCTAAAATGTTAGGCTTTGATAGTCAGGAAGCCTTTAATTTAAATAGTGAAATATTTAAAACTATTGAAGAGAAATCAAATAAGGCATCTGTTGAGTTAGCAAAATTATTTGGTGAGCCGGAAGTTTTAAAAGGCTATGGAAGACGTAATACGACTTTAAATGCCGTAGCACCAACAACATCTTCGGCTTTTATTTTAGGTCAAGTTTCACAAGGTATTGAACCTATTTGGTCCAATAGTTATGTAAAGGATATTGCGAAAATAAAAACAACTATTAAAAACCCATATTTATTAGCGCTTTTAGAAGAGAAGGGATTAAATACACCTGAAATTTGGAGAAGTATTCGTGATTATGATGGTTCTGTTCAGCATTTACAAGGGCTTACAGATCAAGAGAAAGAGGTTTTCAAAACCTATTCTGAAATCGATCAAATGACAATCATTTATCAAGCAGCTAACAGACAAAATCATATTGACCAAGCGCAATCTTTAAATATTATGGTGCATCCAGATATGCCTGTTAAAGACATTAATAAAATTTATGTTACAGCTTGGAAACTAGGTGTGAAATCATTGTATTACCAACATAGTATGAATGCAGCACAGAAATTCAAACAAAAAAAAGAATGTGCTAGCTGTGAAGGCTAGGATTACTTAATTCACTAACATAGTATAGTTATTCGGTTGCTTGATAGAGCATCCTAAATAAAAAAAGCACCTTTATAATGGTGTTTTTTTTTTGCTAAATAAGATTTTTTAAGCCTAATCTAATACGCTATTTCCTGCAAACTTATCATTACCTTCAGACATCAAAGCAAAAAAATTATCAATATTTGGAAGAATAATAATTCTAGTTCTTTTGTTTTTTGATCTGTTTTCTGTTGTTTCATTTTCTGCAATGGGTTGGTAACTGCTTCTACCAACTGCAATTAATTTATTTGGAGCTACATTGTTTTTCTTGTAATTCACTTGTAATTTCTCGATTTTATTGTTGTAGTGCCAAAAATTTCTTATTTGATATACAGGAAACGGTAAGTTTTGAAACTACTAATATAACATTTTAGGATTTCTATTAATTAAGTTAAAAGTGAATGTATACATGTTCGGTAAAAAGAATAGGTGTAAAAAAAAACACCTCAGAAGAGGTGCTTTTATAGTTATGGTATGATTTAAATTTTATTCCTCTTCTGAAGTAGTAATTTTTGCTGGTTTTACAGTAGCATCATGAGCATTATGATATTCTTGTAAAAGATTCATAGTTGCTGTTAGTAAGTCTTTTGTTTCCAATAAAACACTAAAATAAAGAGTAGTGTTTTTAGGGCTGGATTCTTCGGTACGCGTTCGTTCTACCTGTTTTTGGATTTTATCGGTAAGTAGATTAAAAACATCTTGTTTTCTTCCTAAAACCAAGCCAATTTCTTGAAACGAACCTGAATTAAACGCTTTTTTAGTATCGCCAAACAATGTTTCCAAAATACTGTCAACCTCTTTTAATTCTTTAATTTGAGTAAATTTCAACTTTTTATGATTGTTGTTCACATGTTTGAAACTCACATTAGAAATATATTCTAAAGACTGTGCAACGTCTTGTAGATGACTTAATATGTTAATATAAAAGCTACTGGCAGTCACACTAGGTTCTTCAAGGTTTTTAATAAAGTAAAAAATATTATCTCTTAGTTCTTCAATCTCTTGAGAGAGTTTCTCAATATTTTTTTTATTCTTTTTAAGAAGCTTTAAATTATGTGTAGCTAAACCATTAATGGCTCCACTATATATTTTATTGCCACGCTTAACAACGTTTGCGATATTACTAGCACTTTCAACAATAACACCTTGTGTAGAACTACTTTCAGCTTTTTCTAAACTATCTTCTTCTTTTAATTCCTTGGCTTGTTTTCTATGGTTCAAAAAGTTTCTAAGAAGAAGTATAATAGTAAAAGTTAGCAATGCAGTTAAGGCATATCCTCTACCATAGTATAAAATTAGTGCCATAATTGCTGCGGCTACAAAGGCGCTTAATGCAGTAAAGAACCAACCACCAACAACGTTTAATACACCAGCTACCCTGTAAACGGCACTTTCACTACCCCAAGCCCTATCTGCTAGAGAGGTTCCCATGGCTACCATAAATGTAACATAGGTTGTAGATAATGGAAGTTTCATTGATGTTGCTATCGATATTAGCACACTAGCAACCATTAGATTTACAGCTGCTCTTACTAAATCAAAAGCGGGTAAGTCTTCAGATTTTATAGCAGCAGATATTGTAGATTTTTGAAATTGGTTTTCAATATATTTTTTAGTAGAATTAGGAAGTAAATTATTAAATCCTTCAGATGCTAACATAGTCATTCTTACAATACTTCGTGACAAATAATTAGGTTCAAAACGCTCTTTTACGGCATCTTGTCTGGATAAATCTACTGATGTTTTTACAACTGCTTTTGCCTTACTAGAAAACCATAGTGTTAATACCATGATTAAGCCAGCAATAAGCAATAGGTATGGTTGTGTTTTTACGGGTTGGCTTAGGGCTGCCATTGGAAAATCTTTTGGTAAAATATTGCTCAAAGACCAAGCCTCATAAGAGTTAAATGCCGCAATAGGCACGCCAATAAAATTTACCAAATCATTACCAGCAAATGCTACTGCTAGAGCAAAAGTACCTACAACAATTATAATTTTATAAATATTTGTTTTAAAAAATGAAATAAGTAATATGGAGATAAGTGTAAAAATAACAAAACCAATAGTTAGTAATATTGTTGGGTTAGTAGAGATTAAGCTTTTTATACTATCATCCATAAACGAGGCGTTTTTAATGCCTTTAATAAGTATAAAATACATTATTGATGTAACAGCAAACCCACTGAAAATAGCTCCAAATATTTTGGGCTTGTTATTAAAATTAAACGATAGCAATAGTCTTGAAAAAAACTGAATAATAGCCCCAATGGAAAAAGCTACGGCTACCGATAATAAAATACCTAGAATGATTTCAATAGCTTTTTCATTATTAATATAGTTTCCTAAATCTAGAAGCGATTCATTATTGTCTGCAAATATCTTTAAAATAGCAATAGCAACTGAAGCGCCTAAAAGCTCAAAAACAATTGAGACTGTAGTAGATGTTGGCAGTCCAAGCGTATTAAAAAAGTCAAGTAATAATATATCCGTAACCATGACTGCCATAAAAATAATCATGATTTCATCAAACATGAATTCACCTGGATTAAAAATACCCTTACGAGCTACTTCCATCATACCGCTAGAGGTCATTGCTCCAACTGCAACACCTAAACTAGCTATAATCATTATGGTCTTAAAAGAAACCGCCTTAGAGCCTATTGCAGAGTTAAGAAAGTTAACGGCATCGTTACTAACGCCAACGACTAAATCGGCAACTGCTAAAAAAGCTAACGCCACAAGCATGTAAGTATAAATGTTATCCATCTAAAAAATATTGAAAGCAAATGTCGAATTTTTAAATGAACCCTATGTTATGCAAATGTTATTTTCTTTTCAAATTGAATTGAAAACTTAAAAGCATGCTTATTTACCTTACTTTAGTTAATATTACTATATTTTAAAAAAAATAAAAATTTAAAATGTTGATAATAAGTAATTTACAAACACAATGTTAATTTAATGTTATGTAAATGTTGCGTGAATGTAAAATTTTTATATATTTGTAAAAGAATTATTAATTTAAAAACCCCCATACTAATGAAAAATATTTTAATTATTGCTATAGCGTTATTTACATCAATAACTTTTGCTCAAAAAGAAAGAACATTAACTTTAAATAAAGATACTAATTTAATTGAAGTTGTTTATTTCCATAATAATGGAGAAATTAGTCAAACTGGAACTTATACTACAGATGGAAAATTGGAAGGAGAATGGTTGAGTTTTGATGAAAAAGGAACTAAACTTGTAACCGCCTATTATAACAACGGTAAGAAAGTTGGAAAATGGATTTATGTTATTGAAGGTAAATTAAAAGAAGTAGATTATACAAATAATGTAGCTTCTCTTTAAATATTAAAAGTGTTTAAATTATAAAATAAAAAAAAGCATCCTGATAAGGATGCTTTTTTTATGTAAATACTTTAATCAAATTATTTTTTTACAACAAAGCCCTGGTTAGCCCAAGCGAATGCAGATAAATCAGCGCCAACACCAGCTTTAGCATTCACAGTATTGTCAGAAGGAACAGTAATACCATCAGTAATTAAAGATACAATTCCAGTAATTGCACCACCAACTTTATCGTCTCCTACGTTCCCTTGTGCAGAAGCACTAGAGATTGTTAAAGTACCATCTCCTTTGTCATCTTTAGTATCAATTCTGTTTCCGAAACTAGCACCGCCATAAGCAGCAAATAAAATATTGGTAATAGTAGCTTGTGTACCTCTTCTAATTTCAGCACCTGCTTTAAGTGCTACATCTGGGTTAAGGTTCAAAATAGTTACATTTTTCAATGTAGGTGTAGATATTGGTGCAGCAGTAGGGTCTGAACCATTGCTATCTCCCTCGATACCTCTTGGATCATCAGTTGCAGCATCAAAACCATCATTACGAACGCCAAATGCATTTGTAATTGTACCTGTATAGCCTTCAGTCCAATCGAACATATCATCTGCAATATTAGCACAGTAAACATTTGTTACGTTTACAGTACCTCCAAAAAATTCGATACCATCGTCATTACCATCGCTAACTACTATGTTGTTTACAATAGTGCTACTACCCACAGCAAAGAAAGAGATGCCATTAAATTCTTGCTCGCCATTAATTTTGGCACCAGTATATTCTGCAATTATGTAGCTTAATTCTCCTGAGCTATCAGTATCATTAGTGCCTCCGTAAAGTAATCCTGCAACTTCCGATTGTACATCTGTACCTTTGTTGCTTTTTGCTTTACCTGCAATTACAATACCTCCCCAATCTCCAGCTCTAGGTGAGCTAGCATCTGATGTAAATTTAATTGGGTTTGCAGCGGTTCCTTTTGCGATTAATTTAGCACCTCTTTCTACAGCTAAAAAAACATCTGTTCTTCCACTTTTTGCTTTAATAACTGTACCTTCTTCTATAGTTAAGGTCGCACCTTCTTTTACAGTAAAAGAACCTGTTAAGGTATATTCAACAGAAGCTAATAATGTAGCATCTTTAGTGATATCACCGTTTAGTTCGTTTCCTGTTATTGGACCTCCATCTTTTCCTGGGTCAATGGTTCTGTTGTCATCATCAGATGAACATGAGAAAATTGAAACTACAGTTGCAATTACTAATAAATGTTTAAATGTTTTCATTTTGTTTTTTTGAGTTTTAAAATATACTACAAATTAACCCCAGTACTTTAAATTAAGCTTTACGTTAATATTAGTATAAGGTTAAGAATTTTGGCTAATGTTAAATTAATGTTTGTAAAGTTGTATAATTAGCTCTAAAGTATTTGATAGTGAGGAGGTGTTTAGAATTTCAATTTAAATAACAGTATTATTTGTAATATATTAGAGATTGAAACTCATTTTTTTTTAATCACATCATAAACTAAAAGTTTAATTTCTTTTATAAAAACTTGTGTGAACAAAAATTAAATTTGTTTTAGGAACAAATGAAAAACCATCCAATACTATTAAAATTATTGGATGGCTTTAAAATAGTTATGGCGATTGTTTTATAAGCTATAGCTTATACCTGCCGAAATAGAAGTTCCTCTTTTGTAAGAGTTCATAGTAAGTTTTTCTGGAACATCACGGTATCTATCAAAACTTGGGTTCAGTAAGTTTTTAGCATTAAATTTCACGCTTAAATTTTTGTTGAATTTATGGCTAAAAACAAAGTCTAATAAAGGGACTCCTTTTTCAATAATATTTTCTTGGAAGTTTGTTCCGATACTAAATACTTTATCACTTTGATAATTGAAAACAACAGTGGCAATAGTTTCTTTGTCATCAATATTAAAATTGTAAGACAGATCCGCATTTACAGTGAGTGGAGCCGCGCCTTCTAGTTGTGAGCTACTCCCAGTATAGTTAAATAGGGTATTTGATGTGTTGAACTCCAACTCGGTACTCATAAGCGTCGCATTACCGCCTATAGATAGTGTCTGTGTACTTTCATTATCATCATTCTCAAGCGAAATTACATCCAATCGGCCTTCTATTTCCACACCAAATACAGTAGCATCGCCAGAGTTGTCAAATGTAAAATCTCTTTCTATAGCTGAATTTCTTTCTAAGCGATTTATTGAATTTTCAATTAGTTTTCCAAAAAACCCTACTGATATTAATTCACTTTTGTTAGGGAAAAGTTCAAACTTAATTTCTCCATTGTAATTATCAGATGGTAATAATGAAGGGTTTCCGCTTTCTTGATAATTAATGCCCTCATAGGTAAAAGGGGCAATTTCCTTAAATTGCGGATAAGTATATGATTTGCTCCCCGATAATCTCAAATTTATTTTTTCTGTAAGTTGATATTTTATGTTTAAAGTTGGTAAAATATACTGTTTGTCCAATGCAATTTGGCTATTATTTGAAAATCCTGGAAAACTGATATTGGTGTCCCATGCTACATCCATTTTAATATCTTCTGCTCTCACACCAATATTAGCAGTTAGCTTGTCGCTAATATTATAAACGGCATCAACATAGGCTGCGTGTATTGTCCTTTCTGCATCATAAAGTTGTGGCAAATACGTTTCAGCATCATCACTATTTCGACCTCTAGAAGTTTCAATTCCAAAAACATCATTATCCAAACCACTCTGGTTGAATGTTGCATCAAGATTGTTTACATCAACAAATGTGTTTCTCGGGTTAGAGAAGTTGTGGTCAAAATAGATACCATCAAATTTTCTATCTGCTACACTTCCATTATATCCAAGCGTTACTTTCCCTTTATTTTCATAACGGTCGCCCAAATATTTAACAACACTTAAATTTCCCGCAACACTATTTTCAAATAAGTTGCCATAAAATCTACTGTTATCCCGCACGGCGTTTTGTGAAATTCTTGTTGTATTGGTATCATTATTGATTATGAACGTATTTTTACGTCTGTCTGGTTCATCGTTATATATGGCATTGTAACTTACGGCAGCATTGACATCTATGGTTTCCCCAAATTTATGCTGAGACATTAACTGGTTAACAAAAAGTCTGTTTTGAATTTCGGTTTGCAGCAATACATTAACCTGTCTGTTATCTTCTGCGTCCCTCCCAATATCATTTGTTGTTCCAATAAAATCTTGGATTTTTTGAGAATTAGAATGAACAAACAAATGGTTGAAACTAAGCCTGTGGTTGTTATTTATTTTATAAACTACATTACCCATTAATAATTTTGAAGCTGTGTAGTCAAAAGTTTCCGTAGCAAATATGGAACCTACGTTAAGAGTCCCACTATCGTTAATATCCACAATAGCATCAGACTGACCATCTCTATACGAATAATCGTTATTAAAAGACCCAACCAAAAACAAACTGATATTACTTACATCTGATAAGATGAATTTCTTGCCAAAATTAAGCGATACCCCTAAATTAGGATTTGCCTTTCCTTGATTTGGTGTATAGCTATTATCAAAACTATAGATATCTAAATTTCTAATATCATGCTGCGTATTGGTATTCACACCAACCCAATTTGCACCGTCAATTTCTTTAAAATCATTAAATGTAGTTTGGGTATTAACGCCCGAAGACACACTGAACTTAAATAAGAGGTTTGATGTGGTTTCCTTACTTACAATATCAACATTTGCCCCAGCAACGTCTGATGACATATAGGAAGAAAACGCTTTGCCTATTCCCACACTCTCGATAATGTCGGCACGAAATAGTGATAAGTCTATATTTTTATTTCTTGGATCGTTTGAGGGTAATGGGAGCCCATTGAGCGTAGTATTATTGTAACGATCACCTAGACCACGTACATAGATTTTACTTGATCCCTCTTGTTTATTTACACCTGTAACTTTTAAAGTGGCAGCGCCAGCATCCGAAACTGCTTTTTTACTTAGTTCTTGGGCACCGATGGCAGTTTTAATTTCAACCGCTTTTTTCTGTTCTAACAATAGGGCCGTTTCACTTTCTCTTCTAGTGGTTGTAGTAATCACGATTTCATCAAGTGATGCTGCACTAGCACCCATTGGCACATTTACCTCAGTTACCTTTCCAGAAACCACGGTTACAGGAATTTTTTGAGTTTCATAACCAACAAAACTAAATACTAATGTATAGTTGCCAATTTCTAAATCACTAAATCCGTATATACCGTCAAAATCTGATGTAGTTCCTTGGGTTGTTCCTTTTATAAGGACGTTAGCAAAAGCTAAGGGTTCATTATTATACTCCTTATCGGTTAGTTTTCCAACTATCGAACCAGATTGAGCGTAGGTAAACGCTGTTATAAATAATACAAATAATACTGAAATTTTTTTCATTATTTAGTCCAAATTTTATGGCGCAAAGAAACTAAGACCATCTTAATTTATAATTAATATAAGATTAAAGAACTGTGATAAAAGCGTTAGGTTAGTGTTAACTATAACAGAAGTATTTTAAATATTGGTTACATTTAGTTAACATTGAGAATTATTTTTTTTCACTAGCTAAAAAAATAATCAAACTAAAAGGGGCAGTTTATTATTTGAAATAGTCTTATCTAAAAGACATAAAAAAAAATTAGCTTTCAATTATAAATTGAAAACTGATTTTAAAATATGCATATTGCTAACTAAACAATAAACTAAACTAACTAATTCTAATTGCTTGTAGTAGAAGCCCTGTTTTCAACACTAGCCATTGCTGAAACTAAATCTTCCAAAGATATCGAACTAGGTTCTAGTACTAATTTTATTTGCGTTGCGTTTGATGCTACTTTTATTTTTGATTCTTTAGTTTCATAACCTGTAAAGCTACTTACCAAAGTATATTCGCCATCACTTAAGTTTTCAAACTTAAAAAAACCTTTTTCGTCTGATAAAACTTCAGCACCAGTTTCCTTAATAGAAACTTTAGCAAACATTAAAGGTTCGTTATTAGATTCAAAATCTAATACGTTACCGTTAACTGAGCCATTACTCTGTGCATAAGACAATGCAGAGATAAAAAAAATGGCTACGTATATAATATTTCTCATGTTATTCTTAATTCTGATGCAAAAATACGCTCAGAGACCATAATTATGTGTTACCAAATCATTAAACAACTATGATTAAAATGTTACCTTAATGTTAAGTGATTTAACAAGATAATTTTTACTGAATTTATTATCTTGCCGTAACTTAAAATACGACTATGAACTGGGAGCAACTTCTATCCTTAAAACGCTTTGGCGACACCAATAAACGCATCCGTAAAGAACAAGACGAAACCCGCTTAGGTTTTGAAGTCGATTACGATCGTGTCATATTTTCATCAGAATTTAGAAGTCTTCAAGATAAAACACAAGTCATTCCATTATCGGAAACCGATTTTGTCCATACCAGATTAACACACAGTTTAGAAGTTAGTGTTGTTGGCAGGTCTTTGGGTAGGCGAGTAGGTCAAAAATTATTAGAAAAACATCCGCATTTACAAAGCTCACTGGGCTATCAAGCCAACGATTTTGGAGCCATAGTCGCTGCCGCAGCCTTAGCGCATGATATTGGAAATCCACCCTTCGGGCATTCCGGAGAAAAAGCCATAGGCGAGTTTTTTAAAACCGGAAAAGGCAAAACGTTTAAAAATCAACTTACCGATAAAGAATACCAAGACTTATGCGATTTTGAAGGAAACGCCAATGGATTTAAAATTCTAACTGAAAGTAGAGCAGGGCGCCAAGGCGGTATAAGATTAAGTTACGCTACTCTAGGCGCATTCATGAAATACCCAAAAGAATCGCTTCCTAAAAAACCAACAAACCATATAGCCGATAAAAAATACGGTTTTTTCCAATCTGAAAAAGACGCCTTTCAAGATGTGGCAAACGAGTTGGGATTGCAAAAACGTTCTGATACAGACAACAGTTACGCACGCCATCCACTAGCCTATTTAGTAGAAGCCGCAGATGATATTTGCTATACTATTATCGATTTTGAAGATGGTATAAATCTAGGTTTAATTCAAGAAGAATTCGCGTTAGAATACCTATCCAAAATCATCAGAAACACTATAAAGCCCGAAAACTATTATGCATTGTCTACCAAAGAAGATCGTGTGGGGTATTTACGTGCATTGGCAATAGGCACGCTAATAAACGAAGCCGTCGATATTTTCATGCAACATGAAGATGCTATTTTAAATGGCAATTTCGATTGCGCTTTGCTAGACAAAAGCAAATACGACGCACAAATAAAAGATATCATAAAAATTAGCGTCGAAAACATTTACCAATCCACAGAGGTTGTCGATAAAGAAATTGCAGGCTACGGCGTTATAAACACGCTATTAAAAACGTATACAAACGCTGTGAATAATAATTTTAACAACACCGCTTCAAATTACGATAAACTCATTTTAAAAGGTTTACCAAAAACCATAAAAACTCACAATTCTAGCCTATATAATCGTCTGTCAAGCGTGTGTTATTACGTGTCTTTACTGTCCGATAGTAAAGCGATATTGGATTATAAAAAGATAAAAGGGATTAGTTTTTAGAAGAATTATTTGGGCGTTACCACAAGGGTCGGGCTTTCACTACTCAATCCCTCCTAAAAAGTCGGGGATTTCAAACATACCGTTCAATCCCTAACGCGAGTATCTGCTAGCCTTTAGCTTTTATTTAGTTCATAATACTCTAAAACATGTTTCGGGATTTCCATTTTCTGTGGTAAACCTTCGTCGGCAACTGGATATTCAGCAACTTGTTTTAAAGGCACTAAACCAGCCCAAACGTCTAAATCGTAATCTTCTGGTTCATCACCAACACCAACATCTCTAATTTTAGCAGAAGCGGTTTCAATAGTCATTTCTACAACTAAAGTTCTGTCTAATTCTTCCTGATGCATTGGTCTAATTTCGTCCCATCTTCCTTTCATCATATATTCCATAAAACAAAAAAGAGCAGCTTCTTTTTCTTTTGAGTCCTCAATATTTTTAACAGAACCAAATAAAGTTGCCGAACGATAATTTACAGAATGATGCAAACCAGAACGTGCTAAAACTAAGGCATCTAAATGCATAACGGTCATGCTCATGTCTTTAGCCTCTAATAATGCTAGTAACATTCTATTGGCTTGAGAACCGTGTAAATACATTTTATTGTCTTGTCGCCCGTAAGCCATTGGCAACGTTATGGCTCTGCCTTCATAAACATAGCTTACATAACCTATAAAACCAGCATCTAAAATGGTGTTTATTTTTTCAACATCGTAAGTCGCTCTTATTTGCCCGCGTTTTACCCTGTTTAATTTTGATTTTTCGTATGTTTTCATAGTTATAAAGTTTTTGCGAAAATCAGATTTGGATAATTACTTTTTCCAACAATATAATCGATGTTTCCAATTTCTTTAAAGCCATATTTTTCATAAAAACGAATTCCTTTTTTATTTTTATAATAAGCAGTCAACCAAATGTCTTTAAAATTTAAATCCATTGCTTTTTGTAATATGATGTCTTGTAATTCAGAACCTATTTTTAGTCCAATAAAATCATTTAAAATGTATAATCTTTGTAGTTTACAAGAATTGATTTCTGATTTTATTGGATGTTCTATATTCAAAGAAAGTTTTGCAAAACCAATTGGTAATTCATCAGAAAAAACAATCCAATATAAAACGTCTTCATCATTCAATTCTTCTCTTATTTTAGAAACTGAATAGTGCTGATTGTTAAACTCAAGTAAATGGGCTTTGTTTGCTATATAATCTCCATGAGATTCTGTGTAAGTAACCCTTCCTAACAAAGCAATTTGAATGGCATCAGATGGTATGGCTCTTCTTATTTCAATCATTTTATATTCTTTATGCTTATTGTTAACTTATCAATGTCTTATAAATAGTTATGCTGTATAACTTCAATATGCCAAATATCATGACCTATAATAGTAAAAGCAGCAACTCTTGCTGACATAGCATTTCCGTTAGCACTTTCAATAAAGCATAAGTCTTCATCTGTTAAACTATTTAATAATGAAATTGAATGCTTACGATTTACTGTAAACTCATTCAACAAACTGTCAATGCTTTTATTGTTAGCTTCAGACGGTTTTATGTATATGTCTTGATCAAACCCTGCTAAGGTAGTTTTATCTTGTCTGGCAATTCTAAAACAGCGATACATAAAAATGCGTTCTGTATCTATTAAGTGTTGGAGTATTTCTTTTATACTCCATTTTTGAGGTTGATAACGATACGTCAGCTTTTCTTCAGGAATAGATTTAAAAAAGTCAATTAGTGTGTCTTTACCAATTTCAAAAGCTTTTCTAAGTTCCGTCTCATCAGATAACTTATTTATATATCTTGAATAATAGTTATCAAATTCTGATGAATTTAAGTCTGATTTTATCATTTATTCTAGTTTTATATTTCAAAAATATTATATTTATGGACTATTTAAGTAATCCAGAATAAATATAGTAGGTAGTCCAGATGTTTCCGTTTAAAACCAGTATTCATTTTGATAGACAATGCAATCAAGCATTGTATTTACAATTATCAAATCAAATTATTCAATTAATTAAAAATCAAACGCTTGCTCCCAATACCAAACTTCCAGGTAGCAGAACTTTGGCAGAACAGTTAAACGTTCATAGAAAAACAATCGTAGCTTGTTATGATGAGTTGCTACTACAAGGTTGGGTAGAAAGCATTCCTAAAAAAGGAACTTTTGTACATCGTAAATTACCTGTATTAGAACAACAAAAATTAGAAGGCTGTAAAGTTTTTGATTTAAAAAAGGTACGGGATTCTCGTTTTATAAGAATAGTATTTTACCTGAAAAGTCTCTGAAGCGGGATAAAGGATTCATGTATTTAAATGATGGAGTGTCTGATGGACGGTTAACACCAATTGATGAAATTGCTAGAACTTACAGAAGATTATGTTCCAAAAAAAAGGTGTTCGACCATTTATCTTACGGTTCCACTTATGGAAATGATACATTGCGAGACGTTTTAGTTGATTATTTAAATACAACAAGAGGTTTGAATATTACCAAAAATAATCTGTTAATTACGCGTGGAAGTCAAATGGGTATTTGGTTGTCATCGCAAATATTACTTCAAAAAGATGATATTGTTGTGGTTGGAAATACCAATTATGAGTCTGCAGATGTATCTTTTCTATACCAAAACGCAAAAATAGAACGTGTTTTGGTTGATGAAAACGGATTAGTAACAAACGCTATTGAAAAGTTATGTAAGCAAAAGCAGATTAAAGCCGTATATGTTACATCGCATCATCACCATCCCACAACAGTAACACTTTCAGCAAAACGGAGAATTCATCTTTTAAACCTTGCAAAACAATATAATTTTGCAATTATTGAAGACGATTACGACTATGATTTTAATTACAATCATGCACCAATTTTACCATTGGCAAGTCACGATACCAACGGAAACGTCATTTATATTGGGTCTGTTTGTAAAACGGTTGCTCCAGTATATAGAATTGGTTATTTAATTGCTTCCAAGGAATTTGTAGATGAAGCCGCCAAATTAAGAGGTTTTGTAGATAGACAAGGAGATGCCTTATTAGAATTAACATTTGCAGATTTTATAAAATCAGGAGATTTAGATAGGCATATTCGTAAAGTGATGAAGGTTTACAAACAAAGACGAGATTTGTTTTGTAAACTTTTAAAAGATGAATTAAGTAGTTTTTTAACTTTTGAAATTCCAAAAGGAGGGATGGCAGTTTGGGCAACGTTGCATCAAAATTATTCTTGGGAAACTATTTCTGAAGTAGCAAGAACCTATAAATTAGAAATTGGAAATTGGCAACGTTATGATTATGCTAAATTAGAACACAACTCCATAAGAATTGGTTTTGCATCTTATAACGAAGAAGAAATTTATGAATTGATACACCGCTTTAAGCAAACGCTGGAGGATATTAAAAAAAATTGAAAAATTTAATTAATCCTACTAAAGCTTTTTATTTAATATTAATCTAAAGTGTTTTTTTTAAGTTTGATTTAGTGGGAATAAATGAATAAGAAATTAACAGTATAGTATTTTGAAATATAGAAAAGAAGCAATTTTTTATATACGTTGTTGACTGTAGTTTTTTATATTCAGTAAATTTGTATTTTAGACAAGTGGAAGAACAAGGTTACATAGAGTTAAGAGTGACGAATAAGGATAATACCTTAAGTCCTAAAGACATTGATATAAATGAAGTAAAAGACTTTATATCGGATGTGGAATCATTCTTGTATCCAAACCGAAAAGAAAAACAAAATCGACCACATATGTCTTATGACATAGAAGAAGGTTCTGCCAAACATAAATTCTTTTTGCCAATAACTGCTGTAATATTATTTAATGGCTTAACAAGTGAAATTAAAAACAGGAATAATCTTGATTTTTTAGATTACAAAAGACAATCTATAATTGATAAATTCCAAAAAAAAGCTATTAAAGAAGGTTACATAATTGAGTTTAATAATTCAATAGCAAAAGAGTCATCTTTAGTCATAGACTATAAAACAAATTTCGTAATGATTGCTCCAACCTTTTATGAAAGTGAATTTTATCTTTATGGTGAAATTTATCAAGAAGGTGGGAAAAACCCAAATTTACATATAACTACAAATAATTATGGTAATCTCACAATTGCTGCTACTAAAGAACAAATAATGAATGGTGAGAAAAAAACTTACAAGCCCTACGGAATTAAAGTACGTGGCAAAAAGAGTTTTGAAGATGATAAATTATCCGATTTAGAATTAATTGAATTTATTCAATACAAGCCACTTTTTAATATATCTCTTTTAGAAAAAGTAATTGAAAAAGCATCTGTTAATTTGAGCAAAATCACAAATGTTGATGCTTGGATTGAAGACTTAAAAACAGATGGAATATGAAAGGAATAAGTAGTGTTCTTTTAGATAATTCTTTTTGTATTAGATTGTTAAAATCTGATGATGAGTACCACCAGAATGCAAAAGATTATTTTAAATACTTTTTAGAAAATGAAATAGAAATGTACCTTTCAACTATTGTAGTCAGTGAGTATGCAGTTGGTGATAATCCAGATAATTTACTTTCTTTAAATGTATTTAGATTATTAGAGTTTGATTACGCTGACGCAAAAATTGCTGGCAGTTTTTTCTTAGAGCTTAAAGGAAATGAGACTTTAAGAGAATCCGAACAGAGAAAAGTTATAATCAATGATATTAAGTTGTTTTCGCAAATTTATAATAGAAAAATTGATGCTTATATTACAAAGGATAGAAAATCGTTAGTCAAAATGATTGAACCTTTGGAGAAATCACATAATTTAAAATTTGAGTTTATTGATTTAACTATTTCTCTAAATGATAAACTAGGAAGATTGTTTTAAATTACAGGTAAATTGTATTTTGGTTGTTCACAAAAGCCCCTTAAGAATCTCAATCAAACTCCCAACATCCAAGCCAACAAACTCATGAAGTTCATCAACACCACCATGTTCTACAAAATCATCTGGAATACCTAAAGTTTTAATGGGGTTTTTATAACCATTTTCAGAAGCAAACTCTAAAATAGCAGATCCAAAACCACCTTTAATAGTATGGTCTTCAACAATAACAATTATATCGTAAGTTTTAAAAATAGCATGGAGTAAGTTTTCATCCAAAGGTTTTACAAAACGCATATCGTAATGCGAAACATTTAAACCCTTGATAGCTTCAGTAGCATTTTGCGCCATAGTGCCAATACTTAAAACGGCAAGTTTTTTTCCTTTTTTAAGGGTAACAGCTTTGCCAATCTCAATCTTAGAAAAGGGTTGTTTCCAATCTATAGTAACGCCGCGTCCTCTTGGGTAACGTATAGCAATGGGTTGCTCTAATCTTAATTGTGCTGTGTACATAATGTTGCGTAATTCCACTTCGTTTCTAGGTGCAAATATGATGAGGTTCGGTATGCAGCGTAAATAACTTAAATCAAAAACACCATGGTGTGTCGCACCATCTTCTCCAACCAAACCGGCACGGTCTAAACAAAAAATCACAGGTAGGTTTTGCAATGCTACATCATGAATAATCTGGTCGTAAGCGCGTTGTAAAAATGTGGAATAGATATTACAAAACGGGATTAAACCTTGTGTTGCCATACCTGCTGCCATAGTTACAGCATGTTGTTCTGCAATCCCAACATCAAAAGCACGATTTGGAATTTCTGTCATCATATATTTTAATGAACTTCCTGTTGGCATAGCGGGTGTTATCCCCACAATATTTTTATTTTGTTTTGCTAGTTCAACAATCGTATAACCAAAAACATCTTGATATTTTGGTGGCTGCCTAAAGGCAGATTTGGTAATTAAATCACCAGTTTTAGCATCAAACTTTCCTGGTGCATGATATTTCACTTGGTTTGCTTCAGCTTGTTTTAAGCCTTTTCCTTTTGTGGTTATAACGTGTAAAAATTTTGGACCTTTTACGGTTTTTAAACGTTCTAATTCTGAAATAATTTTATCTAGATCATGACCATCAATAGGTCCTGAGTAATCAAAATTCAAGGCTTCAAAAATATTGTCTTGTTTTTGAGTGCCTTTTTTTACGTTGGTTAAGTATTGCTTTAATGCCCCAACACTTGGGTCAATACCAATAGCATTATCATTTAAAATTACGAGTAAGTTTGCATCTGTAACACCAGCATGATTTAAACCTTCAAAGGCCATGCCGCTTGCTATGGATGCATCGCCAATCACCGCAATATGTTGTTTGTCTTCACCTTTTAATTGTGAAGCAATTGCCATGCCTAAAGCTGCCGATATGGAGGTGGAAGAATGCCCAACACCAAAGGTATCATAATTACTTTCTTTACGTTTTGGAAAACCGCTTAATCCACCCAATTGTCGGTTAGTATGGAAGTTTTTGCGACGTCCTGTTAGGATTTTATGTCCGTAGGCTTGATGGCCAACATCCCAAACGAGTTGGTCTGTTGGGGTATTAAAAACGTAATGTAATGCAATGGTTAATTCCACAACACCCAAGCTGGCACCCAAATGACCTTCTTTGGTGGCGACGATATTAATGATGAATTCCCGTAGCTCTCGAGCTAGTTGTGGAAGCTCTTTTTTCTTTAAAAGACGCAGTTCTATGGGGGTATTTATATATTGTAACAGACTTTTTTGCACAAAGCAAAAGTACAAGAATGAATTTGTATTTTTGCTATCATGATACAACCTTTTGATGATACCTATTTTATGAAGAAGGCCTTGCAAGAAGCTGAAGCTGCTTTTGAACAAGGCGAAATTCCTGTGGGTGCGGTTATTGTTATTGATAATAGAATTATTGCACGCGGACACAATCTAACCGAAACCTTAACAGACGTTACAGCACATGCAGAAATGCAAGCGATAACTGCTGCGGCTAATTTTTTAGGTGGCAAGTATCTTCAAAAATGTACGTTGTATGTTACGTTGGAGCCTTGCCAAATGTGTGCTGGTGCTTTATATTGGAGTCAGATTTCCAAAATAGTTTATGGCGCTAGGGATACGGAGCGTGGTTGTATTACTTTAGGAACGAAATTGCATCCCAAAACCATTATTTCTGGTGGTGTTTTGGAAGATGAAGCTTCGGCTTTATTAAAACGTTTTTTTATTGAGAAACGGAATTTGAATTAATAAGTGTGTTTTTGCACCTTCCTTAATCTCTCCATTATAGAAGTGAAACAACGATATTAAAAGAGTCAATAATAAAATTATAACGGAAACATAAGAACATAAGTTTCCCTTCTAATAAGAGGGGACTAAGGGGTGTGTCCTTCATCAAAATTAAAAACGAAACAACCTAACTGTGCATTAACCTGTGTTAGGGATTGTAGTGGAAAGCCCGACCTATATCCTGAATTTAATTCGGGATATAGGTAACGCCCAAAAATTAATACTTGTTACGCTTTTGGTTCTCACGCATTTTGTCCAAATTTTCTTTGTTAATCATGTAGTCGTTTATGTTTTTGTCTTTCCAGCGGTAGTATGAAAATAACGGGAATACTACAAAAAATAGCCCGACAACACCAAAACCAATTAGTTTTTGGGAATATGAAACATTAAGTATAAACCCTAAAATAATACTAGTTATGCTCGTTATAAATGTTATGAGTATGATGTATTTCATCTTTGCGATTATGTAAAATTTATTAATTGCTGTCTGTAAGCTGTAAGTAGTTTCGATCTTGAAATATAGCCGTAATATTTTCCGTCCTTAATTACGGGTAAATTCCAAGCACCGCTAGATTTGAATTTATCCATGATGATGTTCATGTTATCTTCATTATAATTTATAATGCCCGCATCGGCATGCATAATGCTTGCGACTTCTACCTTTTCATAAAGGTCGGTGTCGAACATCATATGTCTTATATCATCTAAACGAATCACGCCTAAAAATTCATGATTATCATTAACTACGGGGAAATGATTTCTTGAGGATTTTGCCACGGCATTTTTTAGGATATCGCCGAGTTTCATTTCGGGTTTTAAGATGATGAAATTGGTTTCTATAACTTTATCGATATCTAAAACCATGAGGACGTTTTTGTCTTTATCGTGCGTCATGAGTTCGCCACGCTGTGCCAGTTTTAAAGTATAAATAGAATGTGAAACATAGTATTTTGTAATAGCGAATGAAATGGTAGATACAAGCATTAATGGAAGGAACAACTCGTAACCACCTGTTATTTCTGCAATAAGGAAAATGGCGGTTAATGGCGCATGCAGAACGCCTGCCATTAATCCCGTCATACCAATTAGTGTGAAATTAGATTCTGAAACGCTAAAATCTAAGCCCAAATTATTGATGATTTTTGCAAAGGCGTTACCTAAAACACTCCCCATAACTAAGGTTGGAATAAATACACCTCCAACACCTCCTGCTCCAAAAGTAGTGGTCATGGCAATGGCTTTAAATACACCTATACCCAATAAAAGTCCTATAACTATCCAAATGTTTAATAAATCTAAATTAAAGGGTGTTGAGCCAATGGCTGCTAAATGATCGCCTTTTAAAAGATTGTTCATAAGCCCATAACCTTCACCATAAAGCGGTGGAATGAAATAGAGCATGGTACCAATGGCTAATCCACCAATGAGAAGTCGTAATGCACGACTTTCAAATTGTTTAAAAAAATTAGTTATTCCAAAAAATACTTTCGAAAAATAAACGGATGCTAATCCTGTAACTAGCGCCAAAAGTATGTAAAAAGGTATATCGTTGACTTGAAATTTATCGGTTAATTCAAAACGTAATAATACATCGCTCCCGAGAAATAAATAAGAGGTTACAACTGCCGAAACGGATGCTAATAAAAGCGGTACTAATGAGGTAAAAGCAATATCCAAACTAAAGATTTCTATAGCAAATACGATGGCTGCAATTGGTGCTTTGAACATGGATGCCATAGCGCCTGCTGCTGCACACCCGATTAAAAGCATACGCGTTTTGGTATTCATATGGAATAATCGTGCTGCGTTCGATCCTAAAGCAGAACCAACACTAACCGCAGGACCTTGTAATCCTACCGACCCACCAAAACCAGCGGTTAATGGCGCTGTTATTAAAGCGGCATAAATATTATATCTTGGAATGATACCTTCTAATTTTGAAATGGCATAAAGTGTTGAGGAAATACCGTGACCAATGTGTTTTTTTAACCAGATTTGTTTGATTACATAAACCAAAAACAAACCTATAATAGGAAAGATAAAATAGAGGGAGTTTTGATAATTATTAAAAAATTCAAGTTCAAATAACAAACGAA
>Ga0209186_1000094_pt1 | contig 73175 bp, 70 predicted proteins | sample SidtaG_FD_187426 | JGI IMG/M metagenome (GOLD analysis project Ga0209186, IMG submission 187426) | Marine algal microbial communities from Sidmouth, United Kingdom - Sidmouth_Male2 metaG (SPAdes) (version 2) | ecosystem: Host-associated > Algae > Red algae > Unclassified | place: Sidmouth... | reverse complement strand
GTCGCCGAAGGAAAGTCAGTGAAGAAGGCGAGAGTCGCGGTGATGCGCAAGCTCATCATTCATCTAAACACTGTTCTAAAGGACGCTCCCCACCCCGAATTCGTGATATCTTGAGAACACAGTTGCTGGGCCTAGCCCTAGCGAGCTAAGCCCTGAATGGGAGCGTAGCGGACATAGCCGAAGGCAAATCTCCCCGCAAACCTGTGATTCCAGATGTCCCCCAGATGCATCCGCTCACAGCGCGTCCGTTGCCCAGAGCGATTCCAACAACAGTACAAACCACAAATCACAGACGTCGAAATATCGCGTTGCAAGTAACCCTCCTACCTGTAGCTGGCAAATGGGGATGGGTTCAATGTTGAAGGGACGAGGAAGACTTCCCTCCAGGCGCTGTGGTTGCCCCCTCCGATGCAGAACCGCCAGAGATCTTCGAGGCCAACGACATCCTTGGCACCCCAGAGTGCTCTTTCGGCTCGATGATAGGGCAAGAACAGACACGGGGGGCTAACCAACCTCCGACGGAAAGTCAGGAAACAAACCCGACTTCGGGAGCCATTCCAATCCGCAGCGGAACTCCATCGTTCCCGAAGCATTGTAGAACCAGACTTCTAGGGCACCGGCCTCAAAGTAGAATCCTGCCTTCAAATCCATTTCCTTGGGCGTATTGCTAGGCTTGAGGCTACAGCGAGCTAAACCTACATGTCCTGTAGAGTCTCAAGAACATCGTAGGGGAACTTGTAACGTTTTCCGGTTCTTGGGCAGAGGGCAATGATCGGGTACTTGCGATTGTTCGGCTTGATACCGCAGAGGACGTAGCTCTTCCCATTACTACGGATGACCTTATGATAATCCTCTTCGCCGAGCCCGAAAACAAAGGCGTTTTCCATGAACCGAGTTAACTCACGATCAGTGCCCTCGGGAACTTCTGGGCGGAAAGAGAACTCAATCTTGCACTCGGACTCGTTGTAAGAGCAATCCATCGTGACCTCAATCCTCCGTGATTCAATGACACCCCGAACAGCCGCAAGCACCTCTTCTGAGAGCTGATAGACCAACGTTCGATTGAACGACTCGATCTGCATCGCGGTATTCGCCCTTACTTCCAATTTCCCCAAGGTCTCATTCTTCTGGCCGCGGATCCACGTCTGGCTGGGATCGAGCTCTGGCTTACGCTCGAAGCCGGCAAACACCTCGTCCGTGTCCTGATGCACGAGATGCCAAGGACTGTCGGGGGAAACCACGTCCTCATTGTCGTAACAAGCCTGAGGCCGAGCCCCTATGCGGGTGCAGATCGCCTTCCACCTCTGATCGTGGCCACAACATTCCCCGTGTTCGATTTCTGCTAACGCATGGGCGATCTCGTGCAGAACCGTGTCTAGGACCTCCGATTCGGGGTTCAAATCGACTAGCGCCTTGCTCAACGAGATCTGTTTCTTCCCATAATCACAGCACCCGAACCGCTTTCGAGCACCATCGAATTTGCCACTCCACCCGGCGTCCGCCAGGCCGTGTTCCTCGATCTTGTCGTGAAGGAGTTGAAGAGCATCAGCAGCCAACATTCGTTACGGTAGATCCCGATCAACGGAGGTCAATAAGCGGAGGCCCCTAAAGGATCACAGGAACCTTAGGGGGCGGCCATCCATCCGCCACCCAATGGCGCTCCCGTATTGCCCATTAATGACCAACGTCGAGCAACCAGACACGCAAGAAAGGATTCGAAAACACCAATCCACCTGGGGTTTCAACGAGGGCCCGATTTTGGATCGACACCCGCAAGGTCATGACCAAGTAGGCCTGTGACAGTAACCGCTGTCACACAGTTTACTGCTACGGAGTCTTACGATGTAGCTCTCAAAATCCGATAAGCTGCGAGAACCCAGCCTCCCGCCTCCCAATCCCCCCGCCCGACCTCTGGACCTAAAAAAAAGCCGGACAGTGGAGCGGACCCTTATCCGGCTGAGAGAGTCTATCGGACCTTCTAACGCACGGTGTTGACCGCCTTATTGACTGCATTTCCGGCAGCACCGGTAACACCGCTGGCTGCGCTACGTGCGGCTCCAGTTGCCGCACCGGCAGCCCCTTGAGCAGCACCAGTGACTGCGCTATTTCCACTTTGAGCGGCACTGGCGGCACCACGGGCCGCACCAGAAGCTGTGCTCATCGCTGTGCCACCCAACTTCTTGGTCGCACCATGAGCTCCGCCAGCAGCATCGCCTGCCATATTGCCCACACTGCCGACCGCTCCTGTAGCGGTATCAGAAACTTTGTCGATGGCCCCGCAAGATGCGAGAGACACGAGGGCGGAGATTGTCAGGAGTTGTTAGATGATTTTCATATCGACTCCTTGGGTCGCCCAAACCGTTGGTTTAGTCACCTTAATTTTGTCGAAAGCAATCGCCCGTGGTCGCAATATCGGCTCCACTGCCCCGCTACTTCCGAATTCCCCATCCTCCGTTGCCACCGCGCCAAGTCGAGACGACACCTTGCGGTCCGTCTTCCATGAGCACCGAACCAAAACATCCCGAGTCCTATCCATGGCTCGTCCGCATTCCCCAGATCTTCGAGGTCGTCGCTCCGGAACTTCTGGAGGAGTTTGGAGCCATCCACACCAAGAAGCTTGGCAACGACTACTACCTGATCAAGACGACCAACCCATCGGCAATCCGACGGTCGGAAAGCGCGAAGTTTGCCCGTTGGAGCCTACCGATGGAGCACACTTGGCCGTGCAATCCTCGCAAGACGGAGGGCTTTGTCGAAAAGGTCGCCCAGACTCTGCTCGAGAAGTTCGGTGACCGGAAGCCTCAGGGGATCTTCTTTGGTCAACTCAATCCGGGTGCTCCCGACAGGTATTTCAAGCACCTCGCCACTAACCTACGCGGTCGCACCCTACAGCTGTTTCCCGACCTCAAGGCGGACGCCGTCGAAGACCAAGTCCCAACTGCGGAAACGCTCTACTGCTTGGTCGGCAAGGAGGGCATCTTCTGTGGAATGGCCGCGCCACGCGACGCCAACGGTCTCTACCCCGGTGGAAGCAAATACATCGACCAGAACTCAAAGGACACCATAAGCCGCGCCGGAGCGAAGATTGCCGAAGCCCTTCACTACCTGCTTCTCCACCGCCCGGCTCTGGCCAAAGGCACCCACTGGGTCGAACTCGGTGCCTGCCCGGGCGGCATGACATCCGAGCTCCTAGCCCGCGACCAACGGGTTACCGCCATCGATCGCGCTCCGCTCGACATGCGCCTGAAGCGCGCCAAGGGACTGACGTTTATCCACGCCGACGTCGCCACCTTCCGTCCCGACCGGGGCCAGAACTTCGACGCCATCCTCTCCGACCTCAACGGACCGCCTGAGGAATCCATCGGACACGTCGTTCGGCTCTCTAAAGCGCTCCGTCGCCCCGGCCTTGTCGTCTTCACCCTCAAGGTTCCCAGAGTAGAGTCTCTCGCCGGAGCCAACGAGCTATTCCGCGAGACCGTCGCCACCGCCCGCACCGCCGGTCTCAATCTCCTCGCCCAGACCCACCTGACCTACAACCGCCACGAATTCACCCTGTTCTTCGAGATGGGCTCCAGAGGGTTCCAGCCTCCCGAGGCTGCCACCTCAAGCCGCCACAGAGGCCGCCCCGGATCCTTCAGCAAGGATGAAGATCACGAGGAGGACGACTTCGACCAACCACGGCAACGAGGCCGCAGCACACGCGGTCGCGGCCGAGGACGCGACAAAGGCTCCGGCGGATCGTTCAGCAGGGACAACCGCGATGAAGACGGCGAGCGCGGGTCACGGGGCCGTGGCGGGCGTGGCCGGGGGCGCGGGCGTCGGTAGTGAGTTTCCGTTCCTTCCGTGGTTCCAATTCTCGTTTCTAGGCTTAGCCAGCTACTAGGGGCCGAACACTTCGGCGAAGTTCAGTGCGATTCGTTTCATGCCCGCGCCGTGGTCGGTCAGCCGCGAGTCGATGCGCATGGTCACGTTTCGAACACCGCCATGGCGGTCTCGATCAACACCGGCGATGAGGTCGAACTGCATCCGGAAAACAAGAAGACCTACGGAAAACACCTCGTCGGCTACGGTCCGCGGTTCAGTGGCCACGAAGTCTAGGGCGACGAAATCGTGCTCTTCTTCGACTCCAGCGGCGGCGGTCTCAAGACGGCGAAGCGAAGCCATCTCGACACCTTCGCCATCGCCGGTGCGGACAAGACCTGGCTCTGGGCAAAGGCGAGGATCAGTGCAGACACCGTCGTCGTCTCGTCTCCCGAGGTCCCCTCCCCCGTAGTGGTCCGCTACGCCTGTGCTATGAACTCATCCTAGCGCAACCAGCTCTACAACGCAGAGGCAATTTCCGCATCGCCCTTCCGCACCGACGACTGGCCCCAATTCAACCCCGCCAACGAAATCGTCGAAATCATCAGGCCCGCCAAACGCGAGGTGACAGGTAGCGCCGATTGGCGACGGCCCGAGATGACGGAGTAAGGCAACGGATTGTTGGCCTTCTCGGAGAAAGGTGGTTCCTTGTAACATGGGTCGACTTTTTCAGCCACTTTTCTTCTACCTGTTCCTCCTCGGGACCACTGCCTGCCAGCACCCCGCAGACTCGCCGGTGGACGAGCCCGGCCCGTCTCAGCCTCGCCCCTCCTGGCCCAGTGTCCGACTCCACCAAAGCGGTGGCATGATGGGCATGGACGACCGAGTCAGTGTCCATGGGAATTGGGAACTCTCAGTCACCGGTCGTCATCGCAACTTTCGTCGTGCTCTAGGGCGGGGTGAGCAGGCTCGGCTAAAACAGATTCTCGGCGCGTTCCACACCTTAGACTTTCAAAAAGACCAGCGGGCCTACGACGGACTTCAGGTAGATCTTCAAGCCAACGGCTGGGGCTCCAACCGAGGTGGCGAGCCCGACGCCAATGCTTTGCTCTCCTTCCTCCGCCGCGCCATGGCCGACAACGGCGCGGAGTCTCCCATTCAGGACCAAGGACAAGCTCCTGGACCACCTCCGATGATCGGTTTGCCACCGCTCGATCCAACCAGCCCCTCGTTCTTCCGCTAAGCGCCCCACCTCTTGGCATGCCAGACACCGTTCTCCCATGGAAGGCCCCCGACAGCGTCTTCCCACGCCGCCCAAAAGGCGTCGATTTCGGCTACGTCCCTAAGGGCAAGACCAGAGACCACCTTGTTGCCGTCGATGATCTGGAAGAACTCCGGCTCTATGTCAAAGAACACGCGACACCGCTCGTCGCAGTTCTCGACTTCAAGCATCTCGTCCACCCCGCCTTTGTTGCCGACCTCGACGACATCACGGCAGCCAAAGACCGAAAGGGACGACGACGGGATCTAAAAAAATACGGCCTTCTCACTCTACTCTTCAGCATTCCTTTAGTCCTCGACTTCGACGCCCAGCAGCCTCTCGCCGTCCTCAGTGATCCGTGGTTTCTGTTCGTCTTCATCTTCGGTATCTACCCTCTAGGCCAGGTGGCCTTCGACCACTTCCGCACCAGTAAAAAGCCCGAGGACGAGCTCGAGGTCGACGCCTTTCTCCGCTGGTGCGACCACCTTGCCTGCCGCCCACTCCGCCTTCTCTGCGGCGCGCTCATCGTCGTCTACATTGCCCAGGTAATCGACAACCGCTTCCTCGCTCCCGGAGGTGATGCCCTGCAGAAAGTCGTCGCCGGACGCTTCAACACAATCACTCAAGGCGACTGGGTTCGTCCTCTCGTCGCCACCGTCTCCCACGGCAACATCCTCCACATTGGCTTCAACGTTATCGGCCTGTTCATTCTCGGCCGTTGGTCGAATGCACTCTTCGGCTGGTGGACAACTTGCGCCGTGTTGTACTTCTCCATGCTCAGTGGTGCAGGCTTCTCTCTCTGGCTCCCCCCCGACGGAAGCACAGTCGGAATCTCAGGAGGAATCTGCGGCATTCTCGGCTGGCTTTGGGGGACCTCCCGCTTTCTCGACCGCGAATTTCCCAAGGGATTTCACAAGCTCCTTAGAGGAATGATCATCGGCCTCACGGTTTACGGAATAGCCGGATATGGCTTCATCGACAATGCCGCCCACTTCGGCGGATTCTTCGGCGGCATCATCCTCGCTTACTTGGCCAACTATTTCGGCAGACTCCGTCCGTACCCTCCGGAAGTGCTTCCCCTCGGCACGATCCCCGGCATGATCTCAGCTTTAGCGATCGCCATCGGAGTGGTCCTCGCTTTAGTAAGACACCTCAGCCCAGTATGATCCGCAAGACACTTACCGTCATCGGACTCGCACTAATCACCGCGCTGTTCTTCGAAGGAATTCTCCAAGGACTCTCTCTCGCCGTTCATCTAACAGCGGGGAAAAAGGCCAACTCTTCGGCAAACACGAAATCGGACGGTTCCAGAGTTATCCTTTGCCTAGGTGACTCGTATACCTTTGGCATGGGAGCCAGCGAACCCGACAAGTTTAGCTACCCCGCCCAACTACAAGCACATCTGAACCGGGAGCACCCAGGAGATTGGACTGTCATCAACGGAGGCTTCCCTGGCAAAAACTCCAGACAAATGGCCAAGGATCTACGTGGCCATTTCAAAAGCGACAATCCCCCTGAAATCGTCATCCTCACCGGCGGCGTTAACGACAGCTGGAGCAACCCTACACAGATCTCACTCTCTGAGAGCTCGAACACCAATCTAGAGACTCCGCAGAAAACCTTTCGCTGGGAATTTCGGTCAGCCAAGCTCCTCCGCACTCTGGCAGCCGGAGACATCTTTCATAGCAAGGACGAAGAAGAACCGACAAATCTGGTTGAGGTTGCCTCCGTTGCATCCCCAGAAAAATCTGCGCCTATCGCCGCCACCCCCACTCCCCCCGAACCGCGAAAGGAAATCAATCCATGGGCCCTTCTTGACTCGGGACGCACGCAAGAGGCCATCGACGCCTTTTATGTCTTCGGCGACCCACACACATCTGTCGACATACAGGAATCCCTCGTCATTGCCTACAAACGACTCGGCAATATGGAGAAAGTGAATGAGTATCTAAACTACCTTGAGATTGCCTATGGTAAAGATCCATCTGACAACAATGCGTCCCGTCTAGTCAACTCCATGGGCAATGCAGGCGCGACGGATTGGATTCTCGAAAATGGCCCCCGCATCGCAGGTCATCATCCCGAAGATCCCCTCATCTCCCTACAGTTAGGAAACGCACTTCTCAATGACAACAAGGTCGAAGAAGCAAAGGCCGAGCTAATAAGGGGAAAACCATTTTTGGAACAGCAACCGGATCACTACATTACTGGTCGATACTGGCGAACTATGTCTGCGGCCTACTCCAGGGCTCTCCCCGAGAGTAGGTTAGATCTGCCCGATTCCCTACGCTACATGGTCCGCGCCCACGAAACCGATAACAATTCTGAAGCTACCTTGGCAGAATTAATGCGAATCCGAGCTTGGATCACCGACGCCCCCCTGAAGCAGGCCCTCGCTGACGAAAACATCGGTGACACAGCAAGAACAGAGGTCTTGAGTCTTTTCCAAAACACACAATCGACTGATCGAACCGATGACGTGGCAAACGTAACCCGATTCAATTTTTCTGAAATGATTCGTTACTGCCAGAGCCGAGGTAGTCGTGTAGTGCTTGGAAACTACCCGTTCATTGAAGAGCAGGTCATCGAAGTCATGGACCAACTCAGCGAAGAGTTTCAACTCTCCCACGTACCGGTCTACAAAACATTCCAAGAGTTGCTCAAAACCGAGCCAAACGAAGAACTATTTGTCTCTGATGGTCACTGCACCGACCGGGGCTACGGCATCATGGCCGACCTAATCTTCGAACAGGGCGTTGCCCCGTTGTTGACAGATTAGCGGAGATCACAAGAATCCAAACAAATAAACTGTTTGGCGGAGCAGCTTTGGAGTGCTTCCGCCTTGGCGGAGCTTTGGATCGCGCCGGAGCGGGAACACGTAGGAGCGGCCAGAAGAGCGGACTCCCGAGAATCCGCAATCCAGAGCGATCACGAGTATACAATTACCTTGCACCTAAACCTGACATTAGCCTAGAAACCCCAATGGGATAATGGGATCGTAGCTGTCCTCAGCGATCCGGGGGCGCTCGCGGCGGGATCAGCGGATCAGCGCCCCGGACGGCGACAGAGCGATCGTCCCTACCTTGCGCACCAGATAGGGATGGCTGTCTTGCCTTCGGCTGTGTCCGCTTGGATTAGCTAATTCTACTTCTTCAACTCAGCCGCCAGCGCCGCCTCAAGCTTGGCCAATTGCCCGGCGAGGTGCTCAAGAGCAGTCACCGTAGCAAAGATCGCCACTCTTCCGGGAGCGTCGTCCTCGCCTAAGATTGCTTGGTCAAATGGAACCGGGATGCTCTCAGCCGCCTCAGTGACGGTGGCAAGGGAGGCCTCAATACTGACAGCAAGAGCCGAATCGAAATCTTTCGCTAGGGCAATCAATCCGATTCCGACTAAGCGCCTGTTGATAGGTCCCTGAAAATCGTAGCGCCCCATAAGAACGTTCTCCAAGCCTTGCGCATCGAAGATGACGTCCCTGTGCGTGGTGTCACTGAAGCAACTGTGCTCTTCCTCCTGAAGTTGCGTATCCCAAGCCACGAGTAACCGATCGCTACCGAACTCCACGCCAGCGAACTGCCTAGCCCCTGCGACTACCTCCCACAGTGATCGCTTTCGGTCGGCAAGGAATTGGCTTCGGTAGTTTCCGTCGATGTCGCTCTGCCACTCCTTTACTAGCCCTTCGAGGTGTTCGACAAGAAGTTCGCAACAGGCTACGAGGTAGGCCTTCCTCCGTGCCGCATTCGGGTGGGTCGTGTAGTCTGTCACTGGTCGCGCGCCCGGCCCGTCCTCGCTCAGGTCTTGGCCCCAAAGCAAAAACTCGATGGCATGGTATCCGGTGGAAATCATCGTCTCGCCCTCCTTTTCGTTCAGCTCGACCAGGACCTCCTTGGTGATGGCCGGGTAGAGGTCGGACTGGTTGACAATGCCCTGCTTGGGAAAGCCCTCGACGTAGTCGATGAATCCTTCGTCCAGCGGCCATGCATTCAGAAACGGCTCGGGGCCATCCTCGTCGTCGATCGGACCACCCGAGAACCGAAAGACTTCGCTCTGCAAGTACGGCTCCCGCGCCGTATTCCAGGCAGCCTTGGCCGATTCCAGCCCAGGCTGCGTCGGAGCATCAACGAACTCCCGGACCACCCTGAGCAGGTCCTTGGCCGCATCATGGCTGTCCACGTAAGTCGCGCGGACGATGTTGGCATAGGTCTGTGCCGCGTCGTCAATGGTGTCCGCATCCTGCCCCCGGACAGGGAACGAAACGACGGTTGTCAGGAGTATCAGTAGCAGGACTAGCAGGCGGCGAAATCTCACGCCAGTTCCTAGCCTCCGCAGAGCGGATATTCAAGCCCGAGCCCTACCGCGCGGGTGGAGCCAGTTCGTCTAGTAGCACCTTCGGCTGGGCCATCCGCTGCTGATATTCAGCGGGCAGTTCATGACGCTCCTTATTGTCGTCGGAAATCTGGTAGGGCTGGTAGTGGTCCGCCTTTGGATCGATCTCGACCAGTTTCCAGCCATCGCGGGTCACCAAGGCTGAGCCGGACTTTCAACCATCAGATAACTCGTAACAGGAACCAGAGCTGTCCTCCAAATTCTAGCTCAATCCTCTGGTTCAAGTCGCAGTGCCCAGCATTCCCGTCCATCGCGACTCCGCTCAACCGCTTCCCGCTTGCACCAGCCGGACACTCGCCCCTATTTCGTACATGAATTTCGACACATCTATCGAACGCCGCGGCTCTGGATCGATCAAGTGGGATCGCCGTCCCGAGCTCGATCCCTACTGGGTGGCCGACATGGACTTCCAATCCCCACCCGCAGTTCTCGAGGCTCTACGCGAGCGAGTCGAATACGGTGTCTTCGGTTACGCCATGGCGCACGATGGCCTGAACGAGGCTGTTCTCGACTACCTCAGCACCCGCCATGGCTACTCCGCTGACCTAGAAGAGATTGTTCACCTCGGCGGGCTTGTCCCGGCGCTGTCTATGGCCGCCCGTGCCTTCGGCGAGCCCGGTGACGCCCTGCTCACCTGCACTCCAGTCTACTACCCATTCCTCGGCGTCGCCAAAGACGCCAAGATGGAAACCCTCACCGTCCACCACACTACCGACTCCGACGGCCGATTCGTCTTCGACTGGGAAGCACTCGAAGCCAAGGTCACTCCGAAGACCAAGGTCTTCCTCCTCTGCAGTCCACAGAACCCACTCGGTCGGGTCTTCACCGAAGCCGAGATCCTCGAAGTGGCCGAATTTTGCCAACGCCACGACCTTGTCTTGGTCTCCGACGAGATCCACTGTGACCTAGTTTTCGATGAGCAGAAGACCCCATTTTTCAGCGCCCTGAGTCTTCCGCAGAACTTCCACGACAACCTCATCGTCCTGCTCTCCCCATCGAAAACCTACAACATCGCCGGTCTCGGCTACGCCTACGCCGTCATCCCGAACGACTCGACCCGGCGCAAGTTCAACTCCGCCCGAGGCCACACCCTCGCGGAGATCAATGCCCTCAGCTTCTACGCCGCCGAAGCCGCCTACCGCCACGGCGAACCCTGGAGACAAGAGCTCGTCGCCTACCTACGCAACAACCGCGACACCCTCCAGACCTTCGTCCAAGACCAACTCGACGGCGTATCGATGGTCCCCATGGAAGCCACCTACCTCGCCTGGATGGACTGCACCGCCCTCGGACTCGACAACCCCGCCGACCACCTAGAGATGACCCAGCAGCTCTACCTCACCGACGGCGCCTTCTTCGGCGGCCCTCAACACATCCGATTCAACTTCGGCTGCCCCCACGCCCGGGTGATCGAGGGCTTGGAGAAGGTAAAGGCCGGATTCGAGCAACAGAGTTAACAGACCACCATTCTCAATCCCATGGACCTCACCCCTCACCCAACCCGCCCGTCGCTTCAGTGTAACCCATGGCCCCGGTTTAGATGCCACTCATGTGCCCGGTTCATCCGGTTCTTTTAAAGCTAGGATTCACTCCGCCCTCGACCTTTCGAAGGATCTTCTAGGCAATTGATCGCCAAAGGCGCTAAGCTACACTGAACCAGTGCGCTCCTGTCAAGCGATGGGCTCATCCCTTACCACTCGATTGATGTTAGCCATGGGACTTATCTGCAAACCTCGAAGCATCCTTCCGTTGCTGATCTTTCTACTTACCTATACGTCTGGTGAAGTCAGTCTTGGAAAATCCCCAGCAAAGGTCTTTCCTCCGGATTCCGTAGGCATCTTAAAGCTATCGATGCCCACAAGCAAATCGATGACACGAGCAGATGTCTATTTCTGGATGCCCGCAAGCACCAAGCAGATTTCTGCTGTTATCGTTCTAGCTCCAGAGCTCAACGGCAATGGGAAAAAGCTGATTGATCCGAGCTGGCGAGAGTTCGCGAGTCGGCAAAATGTCGCGCTCAGCGCACTTTCGTTTGCTTCAGATAAAAATGCTACGGAAACCTCCTATTCCAATGCACGTTCTGGTTCGGGAGAGCTTCTCCAAGACGGAATTACTTGGATCGTGGGAGATACCAAGGCCTCTTCCATCCCGATCCTGATCTACGGATTCTCTGCGGGAGCCAGATTTACTGCTTCGTTTGTCGAAAGCTATCCCGAGCGCCGTACATGCAATCCGAGAATACAACAGAAAGTAATAAATTTAATAACTATTAGAGACAATGATGTAATCCTACTCTTCCTCTTGGTTCAGTTTCTCTATCAGCTCTATCAGCTTTGATGGAGCATTCCCAGTCGTGTATTCAATCTCGAACCTTTCGTCCCTCACCTGCGTCGAAGGGGGCAGCGTAACCGAGAAAACATCTTCTGATTCGCTGTCGGAAAGCTTTCTAGCACTTATGCCTTCGTACTCGGTTCGCAACACCACTTTCCCGTCTACGGTCTTTTTAAATAAAGCCTCTTTGGGAATATGCAAACCATTGCCAGCATCGATTGCAGCCGAGACCTCCAGAGACTCTTCAAATACTCTCTGTAGTCCTTCCATCTGTAATACCTCCTTAAACCGCGAAGTCTTCAAGAGATATCCCCAAGAAGGATTGAGTTCAATGTGAGATTCCACCGTCACCTTGGTTCCATCCTCACTTTCTTGGTGTCCCTCAATGGTTATGGACAAATTCTGAGAACCTTTTTGGAGGATTTTCATTTGAACATCTCCATTTACGTATCCTTCTAAGATCCGCCCAAACACTCTCCCTTTCTTGTCCAAGACGCTTTTAGCCTGAAAAGCGAATCCCGAATGGATCGGATCAATAGGGGTGGCCGTTGCATCGAAATTTTTTATCGTTGCATGAACAGCTCCCGAACCTCCCTTTATCCTCCGATCTTCGAGTTCTGCAAAGTATATCCCATTGTAGATTAAGGAGTAATTAACCTGACTAAAGCCAGACGGCCCCCCTATCCAAAGCCGAAATTGGGGTTCATAGCTAATAGACTGCCGCATTGCCCCCCCAACCTCAATGTTTGAGACAACCTTATCCGAATATCCTCGAAGATGTAACTCTCCCTTTTTTCTCTAGACAGTCCATGATAACGAAATTTGGATATAAATTCGAATATACCATCTGCCGTCTGGATCGGCTCTAAAATTTCCTCGATCAGTCGTAACCCATCAGCGACTCCCATCCAATCTTCATCAACCTCATCTGCTCTCAATTCGTAAAGAGACATTAAAAATAAGATTGCTACTACTCCCCCCATTTTTCATATCACCTTTCCTTTGAGCAGATGAGAAACTCTCTCACAGCTATTGGCCGCAGTATCATGCGCATGACATTCTTTTCTCATTTCCATTTGATTTTCACGGCAATTTGATCGCCAAAAATTCACCTCTCCGAGAGATCCACACGAATCAATCGCAGACTTTAAAAGAAGCTAGGTTAACAATTAGAACTTATTTGCATACTTACGACAACCAAAAATTAGCTATCTCTCTAACTGCGGCAAAGACACCGCACTCCCATCCGCTTGAAGCTCAATAGGCCCCATCGGGCCTTCCACTCTGAGAATCAGCGTCTCCCCTGGGAGGTCTTCGAGCTTAGATCCCCCGGGAACAGTCAGGTCATAATTGATCGGATCGCCATTCGGGCCGATGAAAACTGCTGCGGAAACATAGTTTCCTGACACAGAATACTTGGCCAGGGCATCCAAGGTGATGTTCCCCCGGAAGCCGCAACGCGAAGAGTGGATGGACAAGACTTGCCACGACCTCAAGCACGAACATGGCGCGGCCAAGGCCATTCTTGCGGAAATCAGGCAGGCGGCGGAACAGAAGAAAAAGTTTGAGCCAATCCGGTCGGGAAATCTTCAAAACGACAATAGTCTATATGACTAACAACACCGACGATCGTACTACGCGAACTACCGCAAGAGTCATCTTCCGATTGGTTCTGGAGCGACCGAAGCGGCGTGCAAAACTGCGGTAAAACAACGCATGTGCGGATCCGGGATGAAATTCAGCGGATCACAAACCGTTTTGAGTCTTCGGGCGAAAAAGACTAACAAAAGGTGCTTGGGAGGCATTTTGAACCAAAACAGGCCGAATCGGCCTGTAGCAGGCAAAATAATCAACCTCACAGACTATAACTAATAATTAGTAACAACTCCCCAATTCGACACATTCAACTAAGGTCCCACCCCTGGAGGCAGGAGCTCCTCGCCTACCTGCGCCAGAACCGCGACACCCTCCAAGACTTCGTCCAAAACGAACTCGACGGCGTATCGATGGCCCCCATGGAAGCCCCCTACCTCGCCTGGATGGACTTCACCGCCCTCGGACTCGACAACCCCGCCGACCACCTAGAGAAGACCCAACAGCTCTACCTCACCGACGGCGCCTTCTTCGGCGGCCCTCAACACATCCGATTCAACTTCGGCTGCCCCCACGCGCGGATGGTCGAGGGCTTGGAGAAGGTGAAGGCCGGATTCGAGCAAAGCTCCTAAGCTAGAAAATTTGGAGTGCGCGTGGCTTGCGTGGCTTGCCACCGCTTTGGATGACGTAGGCTTTGGACCACGTCGGCCTGGCTGATCCCTACGTGTTCCTGCTCCGACGCAATCCAAAGCTCCGGCAAGCCGGAAGCACTCCATACAGACTCTGCCGCACCTCCTACACGAAGTCCGTCCCGAGCCTCAGCAACAGCGGTAACCAACCACTAGCCCGCAGGCAAGATCGCGTTACATTCCTCACCATGGACCTTACCCAACGCCCGCCCCGCAGTCCGCGCGTCCGTCTCGGCGGTTACGTTCTCCTTCCTCGTATGCTCGACAAGTGCCGGGCCGAACTCACCGGCACCAACGGCGAATACCACTACAATTGCCCGCTCGACCAACGCTTCCTCGGCTTCGCCGGAATCGATCACGAGGCCCTCAAAGCCAAGGTCGCTGAAGGTCTGGGAGACGGTGAAGTGCTCGCCTGGATCGAGGATAAATCGACCCGCCGTGACGACTCCGAAATCGCCCAATGGTCAGCCTTCCGCGAAGCCGCCGCTCCCGCCGACAACGAAAGCCGCGATTTCGCCAACGAACTGCTCGCCGCTGCCGGAGCAACCGATCGCGAAGACGTCGCCACCTGGTTCGACATCCTCGACGTCGATGACTTCGCCAGCTACGGCGGAAAGGTGTAGAGCGAGCGGACTCTGGCATCCAGAGAAGTTTGCAACGAAGAATGGGTGCGTAGCGGACGTAGCCGCAGGCAATCTCCGGGTGTGGCAGTGATGCCGGGCCCCTTCCTTACTCTTTTGATCGAACAATGACCTCAACATCCGATTCCATTGCCGTCTCTAGGCTAAATCTCGAATGCCAAGGTCTCGCCGGTCCGGGCCTCGCGAGCGAGAATATCTTCGATCGTAGCGGCATGAAACCGAGCGGAAAAATCGGCCTGCACCTCCGCGAAAAATTCTCCGAGACCCGTAGCACTAAGCGAATCACCCTCAACTAGATCGATCGGCCCATCGACGAGCTCCAAGATATCGGCTAGAGAGATCGTCGAGGCCGGCTTGCCAAGAAGATATCCACCGAAGGATCCCCGTCGACTTTCGAGGATTCCACCACGTCGAAGGATCAGAACGATCTGCTCAAGAAATCGTTGTGAGATGTCCTCGCTGTGGGAGAGCTCGGCTAAGGGCACGGGCTTGCCATCGGGAGACTTGGCTACCGCGACCACCGCCCGCATGGCGTACTCAGCCTTTTTGGAAATCCGCATGTCGTTTCTCGGCCACCGTAGCGCACCCGGGCGACCGGGCAATGCTATGCGTGGTGAGAAAAAAGCCCGGATGACATCTGCCATCGACACGGCATCCTAAGTGGTGGACGACGAGCTCTTCGACAGCACAGGACAAGGCGCGGTGGCGAACCATCATCCCGCCGACCATGCCGTGCCGTTGGCCACGAGAATGCGTCCGCGGTCGCTGGACGAGTATGCGGGACAAGGTCACATCCTCGGTCCCGACAAGCTACTGCGGCGTGCGGTGGAGGCTGACCGGTTCACCAGCCTAATCTTCTACGGCCCCCCTGGAGTCGGCAAGACGACGCTCGCCGAGATCATCGCGAAACGCACCGAGGCCCGTTTCGTCAACCTCTCCGGAGTGGAGAGCAACGTCGCAGAGATCCGTAAGGAAGCCGAGATCGCTTCCTCGCACCTACGGCTTCGCAACGAGACCACCACCTTATTCGTCGACGAGATCCACCGCTTCTCCAAGTCGCAGCAGGATGTTCTTCTGCCCTACATCGAACGCGGCACGTTGCGGTTTATCGGCGCCACCACCCACAATCCGTATTTCTATGTCAACAGTCCGCTGGTCAGCCGGAGCCAGGTATTCCAACTAGAGTCGCTGGAGACGGAGGATCTCGAAGGGCTGATCGACTCCGCCTTAGCCGACGAAGAAAGGGGTTTCGGCGATCGAGGCATTAGCATCACCGAAGAAGCCCGCGCCCTTCTAGCCCTCTGCGCCGACGGCGATGCCAGAAAGTGTCTCACCTCGCTAGAACTTGCCGCCTTGACCACTCCGCCGGATGCCGATGGCAAGGTGGTGATCGATTTGGTGGTGGCTGAGGAATCCATCCAGCGGAAGCAAGTCGTCTACGATCAAGACGGAGACCAGCACCACGACACCATCAGCGCCTTCATCAAGTCGATGCGCGGGTCGGATCCCGATGCCGCCGTCTACTGGCTGGCGAAGATGCTCTATGCCGGAGAAGACATTCGGTTCATCGCGCGAAGAATCGTCATCTGTGCCAGTGAGGATATCGGACTCGCAGATTCGAATGCTCTGCGGGTCGCCATCGCCGCCCAGCAGGCAGTCGAGTTCGTCGGCATGCCCGAAGCCCGAATCCCGCTGGCGCACGCAACGATCTACCTGGCCACCGCCCCGAAGAGCAACCGAGCCTACGCAGCGATCAACGCGGCCATGGCGGACGTCAAAGAAGGCCGTACGCTGGCAGTGCCCCCACACCTACGTACCAGAACACGGAAAAAAATCGCCGAAGGATCGGGCACCCCCAACGCCGATCTTGTCTACACCTACGCCCACGACAACGAGGACGGCTACATCCCCCAAGCCTACTTGCCCGAAGGCAGACGCTACTACGAGCCAACCCACAACGGCATGGAGCAACGAGTCGCCGAGAGATTGCAGTTCTGGCGCAAGCAGTTCGAGGAGCACAATGAGGCGCAAGGCTCTGGCGGATCTGACTGAATCCTTTTCGAGGATTCAAATTGATGGAAGCTCATCTGAAGCCTATTGTTCTGGCTGTGAAACCAGAAGAGCAAATGGGCTACATTCGTGAGGCCTTAGAAGACCTTGGCTCCAAGGACAGTTCTGTTTTCGGAGTTCTCGCGAAAGTGTTCAGAGGAGAGCCCGCAGAGGTTGGCGAACGTGAAAAATGTCTCAGGTCCGCTCTAAGAAGCCTCCAAGCAGTTCCAAGCGATCAACGATTGCAGGCAATAAAAGGACTTCTTAGCCAAGCTGGACTCTCAGAAAATCCTCAAGCTCCTCTGATTGCTAGTCGTTTTGAGGACCTTTTCAAAATTTGGAAGGGCTGTGGTATCCCGACCGACAGAGCGATCGCAGACTTTGTGCCTCAATTCTGCGCAAAGAACCTTTTGGCTGCGCCTATGGTTATGCCAGCTGAAGCTAGCGGAGAAGAATTCGATATTCGCATCGCTTTCACCTTGGGCTTCCACCAGCCAGGTGGATCACATGAACAAATTTCCTTAGCGGCCTCTTCCGAAGATGTGCAACGATTAATTAAGGTGCTCCAAGACGCAGTCAACGAAACCGAAGCATTCGGATCAAAACATCTGCTATGAATACATTCCCCTGTCTAGAGCCAAGCGCCCAACCTGACGAAAGTCACCCGGTAAGCGAGTTCTTTGGGAAAGATCGTCTGATTCAGTTGAGGCAATTTGGAACGCTTACCTCGGCACGCCTCACTGAAAATCGGACTGACTTCTGCGAGGAAGCTTTGCAAGGAGCGTGTCGAGGATCTCGCGAAGGTCATCGTCAAAAAGAGCCCAGTCTGGATCGACTTGACCTCAGCTATTCACCGAGTCCTGCGCTAGGGCCGCTCTACCCGCATACGCCCATGCTAGGGCGACCGTCACCCCATCAATCGCAGTCACCCCCGCTGAAAGCTGGCGGCTATTCTCCGTGGCAGTGGCGGACTCAGGCGCCACTTAGTTGGGGGCAATTCGAACGTGACCTCGTAGTTGCTGGCCTAACGACATCTTCGGATCAAGGTAGGCTATCATTCACTGCATTTCTCAATTCTTCTCAGACCTTCCAAATTCTTAAGGAGCATGGAGCTGTGCCTCTTTCCTTCTCGATCGTTGGCGATGACAGTACGTCCCTCCGGGTTCGCCTTGATGGCCGCGAATGGGGCTTTGAGATAGAGGGCGATGGGGACATCGGTCTCGGGATTCGAGACGAAGACGAGAACACCTATTTCGATTTCGAAATTTCGGATTTAGAAGATTTCATCCGAGATCAGATTGGATAGATTGTGGATTTGGCGTGTTCATCGCTCGGAATTCCTGAGCACCTCCACACAAATGGGCGTACTCCGGTGAAACTCGATGAGGATGCAGGGCTTTACCGGCGATTTCGGGCTGAGGCTTTAGCCTTTCTTCCCGATGCGATCAGTTTTGATAAGGCGAGTTCCTCTGTCTTCCTAGAATCCCTTTGCAAAGAACCCAGCGATTCGCTCCTAAACGACCAGACAGGAGAACATCGGAGAGATCTCGGTGTTGCACGTCTCCGGGTGGCGGACATCTCAGAGACTTGGCAAACGGAAGACGGTGCGACCTGGGAAATTTCGGTAATGCATTCCCCACTTCGTTGTCACTTTGCTCATGGAGATCTCTGCTTCTCCCGGAATGGTCAACCGATGGACAAAATCAAACCTTCGTCTATTAAAAGAAAGATCCGCGACTCTCTGCGAGGCAAGATCTCGGTGGCGGTAAATTGCCCAAGTGGATAGCTAACTAACTATTCCTAAGGCTCCTATACTCGACCGACAGTCCCCGCGCGCCTGCCCCACCTACTTACCATCCTTCTCCCGCATCCAGGGCGGCTTGAACTCAAGGTCGATGGCCAATGCGCCTCTCGGCTTGTAGTTGGCGATGATTTTTTCTAGGTCTTGCTCGAAGCCTTCGACGATGCTTTCCCAGGAGTGGTCGCTGGCAGCATCCACTGCCGACTCCCGGACCGCCGAAGCCTGTGGGTCGGTCACGGCGAATGAGGTGGCCTTGATGAAAGCCTCGCTGTCGGAGAAATCGATCAGGTAGCCATTGTCCCGATCCTTGAGGAACTTCGCCGGAGCGGCGTAGTCGAAGGCGATGACCTGAAGGCCACTAGCGAGGGCCTCGACGACGACGTTGCCGTAGGTCTCGCTCATGCTGGGAAACGGAAACAGGTCGGCGGAGGCATAGTGGACAGCCAGGTCCTCGGCGCGCTGAATTCCGGCGAAGATGGCTTCGGGATGCTGCTCTTGAAGCGTTTCCCGCACCGGCCCATCACCGACGAGGACGACGCGGAGATTCGGTGTCGTCTCGCGGGCTTTGTCACAGGCTTCGAAAAATAGCTTTAGGTTCTTCTCCAATGCAATCCGTCCGACGTACAGGGCCACCGGATCGGTTGGACTGGCACCCCAGCTTTCGCGTAGCTTCTCGGAGCGCCTTCCGGGATGAAATAGTCCTGTGTCGATGCCACGTCCGAGAATACCGACGCGTTTAAACTTCAGATCGCGCAACTTGGCGGCAACATCTTCGGCGGGGGCAAAGGTGGCATCGCTCTCGTTGTGGAAGTGCCGGAGGTAGCCGGTGGCCACATCCTCCAAGAACGGAAGCCGGTAGTCCTTGGAATAGCTGTGAAAGTTGGTGTGGAAACCGGAGACTGCCGGAATTTTCCGCTTCCTCGCCACCCTTAGTGAAGTCACTCCCATGGCAGCTTCAGTGGCGATGTAGACAATGTCGGGCCGGTTGTCTTTCCAGAGCTTCTTGATCAGCCGGGTCGTCGGCACTCCAAGCTTCAGCCCCGGGTATCCGGGAAAGGGCACCCGATCAGTGCGGTAGCGCCAGAAGGCTGGATTGGCGGCTAGGGATTCGCCCCCGTCCTTAACTGGTGAGACGAGTTGAATGCCGTGCCCGCGCTGGAGCAGTCCGTCGCAGAACCGTTCCAACGACATGGCCACCCCATTCAGATCGGGGGCGATGGTATCGGTGACAATGGAGATGCGCATAGACCTTCTATAACAAAGTTCAGTTACATCTTGGGCAAAAGAAAAGGGGGGCGCAAGCAATGCCCGCGCCCCCCTAGACAAATCGCTTGTTCTAAGCGCGGCTTAGAAGTAAATGCGCACGCCAGCCATGAGGGAGACGACATCGAGGCTGTCGCCATTGTCTTGGTCGAACGAGCCGACCTCGACACCGCCCATCAACTTCAGCTTGTCGCCGTTGATGTAGTAGTTCAGGCCACCATAGACGCCGGTATACTGATCCCCCACCTTGCTACTCAGATCGCTGACTTTGCGGTCGTAGCGCTTCTGAACGGTAAGGCCATCAGATTCGTCGGAACCAGCGTGGTGAACACGAACAACTGCTTCGAGCTGGTCGGTGATCATGTAGCTGGGCATCAAAGTGATGCCGTAGCCACTGCTGTCGCCGTCGGCATACATGGCTTCAGCGAAGAGCCCGAGACCCTCGTAGCCTTTTTTGCCGTAGTTGACGTAACTGAGCGAGACGATGTTGTCGTAGTCCTCAGCACCGGTGTTGCCCTCGTTCCCGTCGTTGTAGAGGTAGGAGAGACGCACGTCGCCGAAATCCACGGCTGCGTTGAGGAGGTAACCTGCGTTAAACTCCGAGAAGTCCCAGTCACCGTCGAGGTCGCCTGCGAAGGCTCCAACCTGGACATCAAGTCCGCCGACTTCAACATCGGTGGAAGCACCCCAGACTTTCTCGGGAACGACCTGATTGACGAAAAGCGAGCGCTCGATGGTCTTGATACGCTTCGAAGAAGTATTGTACTCGCGGGAGACAGTCGGCTTGAACTTTCCGATGGCGAGACCAAGACCTTCGATTCCGCTCCACTCGATGGCGACGTCTTCGATGTTCTTGAAGAAACGGTCCGACTCTTGGGCGTAATCAACATTGAACTGCACTTCGAGGTCGAGCTGGTTGAAGAGAGCTGCCGAGAATCCAAGGCGCTGACGGCGGTTATCCCAGCTGTCATCGCTTCCCTGATCATCGCCATCGACATCGTAGTAGGTGCCGTGGTAGCGACCAATAAGGCCGAACTCTTGAAGAATTGCGCCGTCCCCCTTATAAAGAGTGGGCAGGGCCCAGAGGTTGTCGAGGAGCGAAGACTCTTCGAAGGTGGCCGCATCCCCTAGGTTTGCGATGGTTTGCTTGCCGGCAGAGCCAGAAGCGGTGGTGTAGGACATTTCCCCTGCGGTAGCGGCCGATGCGGTAAGTGCGACGGCGGCTCCTGCCAGTAGATTCCAGTGCTTGTTCATTGGTTTGTTGTGTGGCGGAGCCTGATCCCAAAACCCGACCCCGCATTTTCAATAGCAAAGGCCCAGTAGTTGTCCAAGCTCGAAACTTACACAAATTTTTGCGTGTCACAGAACCGACACAGGAGCGAGAGGTCCCTACCGCAACTACTCCTCGTCCACCTTCGGCTCGATCCCGAACGGCAGGGTCAAGTGGCGGGTGTACATCTCGGTCGAATTGGCAATGCTAACCAGCTCCGGCTCAGGCAGAGAAGGTGTCGGCACCGAATTCCCCTCCACCAGTGCCAAGATCACGTCGGCGGCTTCACGGGCAAGAGTCGGAACCGCGATCGTGGCCGCGAGCATTTGCTCACGCACTTTGGAGATGCCTCCTTCGGGTCCGCCGACACCATCGACACCGACGATCAGAAAGGCGCTTTCTTTGCCACGATTGCGCAGAGCTATGTAGGCACCGTAGGCCATGGCGTCGTTGTGAGCGAAGATGACATCGGTGTCCTCTTGGATCTCGATTGCCTCGAGCACACGCGCTCCGCCCGGTAGCGGCTTCCATAGTCCCGGAGCTTGGTGGACAACGCGGACTCCGGGGTTCTGATCGACGACCGACCAGAAGCCTTCACTGCGCAGACGACCAGCCGCAGTGGTCAAGTCTTCGGTTCCTGTCAGTTCGATGATCCGTCCTTTGAGCTCGGTATCGCCTTGCATCTCGGCGCGCACCTTGAGTCGCTCGACGACGAAGTTTGCGGCCATCTCGCCGATGGACCGGTGATCGATAGGTAGGTTGGCCGTACCCTTTAGCTGATCGGCAGAAGCCCCGAGGATGAGAACCGGGATCGACTTGTCGATGGCCAATTTGACCGCGTCTCGGAGAATTTCCGTCTCGACTGGGCAGAGAACGATCCCCAAGGCCCCGGCCTCGATGGCGGCTTCAAGTTCTGCTAATTGATGACGAGCAACATCCTGACTGTCGTAGGTTCGCACCGGCGGACCTCCTCGTTGTTTGAGAAAGGAGTCGAACAACCGCGCTTGAACGGAATTGAACGGCTGACCTAGACCGGAGGCGAAGAAGTGGATCGTGCTGGCGTCACGCTCCCGAGCGGCGGCAAGCGCCTTAGTTCGATCCTCGTCAGAAAATTCAGGACCGGCGGAGTCACCGTCCTTGAGAACGTCCCCGAGTTTGAGTTCGTCCTCGGTGAGTTCGGAACTGAATTCCAAGGCGTCGCCGCTTTCACCACAAGACGTGAGAAAGAGGAGGCCAACGAGAAGAGCGGAGAGGGGGAGAAACCCGCGGGGAAGCATAAAGAAGGATGGCCGAGGCACCTCCGGCAATCAATCAAATTGTGGCCCGGGAGAATCCGTAGGGTTTCCTGTTTCAGCTCGGATCGCGCGCGGAATGAGCATGACCGTTGCTACAATGACCATCGACGCACAGATCCAGGTGAAGGTGGACACGCTGACTCGATCGATGAGAGCGTAGGCGAGGAACGGCGCGACAGTGCCTCGGAGCCCGGTCATGAAGGTGTGGATGCTCATATACTCGGCAACCCGCTCTGCGGGAGCAATCCGAGTGACCCAGAGGCTCCAGATGATGTTGCCGCCAGCGAGAGCAATGCCTTGAAGGCAAAGCCCTAGACAGGCCCCGACGATTCCGCCGCCTAGATAGAATGTCAGGATCATCGATAGCAGGATGCAGTTAAGGAAGATCCGCAGTCGATAGAAATTCATCCGATCGAACAGCGCTCCGCAGGGGTAGGTGGCGAACAGCTTGACCATCGGAGGGACTACTCCAGTGAGCACGGCTATGGTCGCGGCAGCCAAGGCGAACCCATATTTCGGGTTGGCGAGGTACTCGACGAACAGGGACATGGCCATCAGGTTACCGAGCCCGAGAATCATCCAGCAGATGATCAGAAGACGGAACTCCGAATCGTCTCGAAGCCACTGGAAGGCTCCGAAAATCGGACGGGGAGCTGGCGAGTCTTCTGGATACGGCAAGCGGGAAAACAAGACTGCCGAGTAGAAGGCGCAGCCAGCAAATCCAAACAGGAGGTACTGGTAGAACTGCATCTCCACCCCCAGGAGTCGCCCTCCTAGATAGGCGAAAATGATCGAGGAGATCGCTCTTACCAATCCGATGAGCGAGAACAGACGCCCCCGGAATAGGTCCGGCAGGTTCGCCCGGTAGAGCTGGGTCAGGAGCGGTGTCTGCAGAGCGAAGCTGAACAAGCCGAAGCTGATACCTGCCACAACCGCTGTCAGCGAGTCGGGATCAAAGGCAGCCCAGATAAACCCCACCCCTCCGAGGCAGTGGATCAAGGCGACGAGTTTTGGCAAGGAAACACCACAGCGGTGGAGAAGCGGAACGACCAGGATACTGGCGATCAGACCAGCTCTAGCACTGCCCAGAAGCATGGCCTTGGGCCCCGACCCGGCATCGAAGACCTTGATCAGGATGAGAATGCCGAAGGTGGTGAACGCCGTCTCGAGCACGCCGATAGCCGGAGCGCGGCGAAGCTCCATAGACAAGGTGCGCCTGGCGTCAGGCGATAGCTTGGCGCGCGGCATGGTCGCCTAGTTGGTCGTCCCTCCCGATGAGGCACTCGTTACAGGAGAGACCACAGCCTTGGCAAATGGATCGGACCAGCGGTGAAGATCGTACCCCTTCCCTAGCCCACCGATCTGATCGATAAGGCCCTGACATTTGGTGCGCCAGCGGCTCAGATTCGGAGCACGAAACGGCTTTTCGGCAGACTGAGGAAACACTAGGTAGCTGACCTTGAGATCGCTGACCGGACGGCGGTAGGGCGTTGATTCGGGGTCGATCTGTTTCGCCACCCGCAGGGAAGCCTCACCGATCTTGGTAAACGGGCCGGCATCACCAACGATACAGGGATAGAGATCGTCGCCATGGATGATGACGGCATAGTCGCCGACCGTCGGTCCATAGGGATTGTTCTTCTCGTAGCCAAACATGCTCAGGGAAAGAACCATAAACGGATCGGCTTCGGCGATGAGAAAGCTGCGTTTCTTCATGTCGGCAATCCCTAGTTTCAGCTTCTTAATCTCAGCCGAGGATGCCTTCGACTTCTTGGCATTGGCGAGTTTCGTCTGCCACCTGGAAAGCAACGGATTGGCGGTTTTCGACGTCTTCTTCCAACCGTAACTGGTAAACGGCTGGTAGTTTTTCGACATCGAAATGTAGTCATCAAGTTTCGGCATTCGATCACCATCAGAACCATCGGCGACAACGTCCATCTCGGCTTGAATGAACAGAGCCCGCCTTCCAGTACTAGGGTGCCGGAGTTCGAGAATGGTCTCGCAGTCGTAGTAGTTGTGCCGGGAAAGTAGGGTCTCCAACTGAGTCAGGTTTTTCCGAATGTCAGCAGCCTTTTCCTCATACAGCAGATGGAAGAAGGGGGAGATCCGAGAAGACTTGAGGAGGCCGCCGAGTCCGGGCAAGGCTTTGGGAAGAGCTGGATTCAACCTGCTTAACCCAGCGAGGGTCTTGGTCGGCTTGGGCACAGAAAGCCGAACCCGGAACTCGACTCCATAGCTGTCGAGGTCGTCCCGTTCGTCGGTCGCCGACACGCCCTGCACGGCTTCGATCTCCGAACGGATTCGAATACCGTTAAACAGCGAACCTAGATCCACTCGCCGGTAAGGAACGAGGTTGTCCTCACTCGAAGGAGGCACCACCGGCATGGGAAAGGCGATCTCGATCTCCTTGATCACTTCCACTTCCACCTCCCGAACGACTTCCACAGGCACTTCACGAATCACTTCGATGGGCACGCCAATCGGCACGTCCCGGCGGATGATCGTCTTCCCAGGCGAGATGCGGTCGGCCACATCGAGAATGCCCCGCTTGGTTTTCTTGGCCAGAGGGGTAAACGGCAGAACGAGGAAGACAAACAATACAAGTGCGGCCAGCCCGACGAGCAATCCCCAGCGACTCTTAGGTGAAGGCTGATAGCCAGCCATATCGACAGCCTCCGGGATTGGATCGGAAGGCTCAAGTTCTCCACGGAGTAGTTCTCCCCCACCAGGGAAATGAAATGGCTGTGACTCGCCCACGACATCAGGCTCTGGCTCAGGTCTGCCCCCATTTCCCGCATCATCTTCCTCCACTAGCTCAGCCAGCGGGTCGTATCCCAACTCCTCAGGAAACTGGACCGGTCCCTGGGGACGGGCAGACTTCTGCGGTTCGACCTCCCAAAGTGGGAACTCGTCATCATCCGGCTGGTTCTGGGGAGGAAGTTTCGCCATCGACCTCTGCAAGCATACGATCTTCCGCCGCGCGGGCAAGGGGACCGCCGTCTTGTAACGAAAATTTCCGTGGTTCCCCAATCGCACGATCTGCGTAGATTTCAGCGCCAAGACGCGGCCAACCAACTCCATGGACACCTCCCAGATCGAGACAGCCTTCGAAGATAATTTCTCCCATCGGAGAGAAATCGGTGCCTCTCTGTCGGTCTGGCTCGGGGGGCAAGAAGTGGTCTCGCTCCATGCCGGAACCATGTCCAAGACCGAGAACGCAATGCCTTGGACGAACGAAACCATCGTCCCCATCTGGTCGGCCACCAAAGGGCTCGCGGCAGCCTCATGTCTGCGTGCTCTCGATGGCGAAGGATACACTCTCGACATGGCCGTCGCCGAACTCTGGCCAGAGTTCGCAGCGGTAGAAAAGGAAGCAGTAACCTTCGAACAAGTGCTCTCCCACAGCGCTGGCCTCAGCGGTTTGGCGGAGCCGGTCGACATCACCGATTACCAAGCCGTCATCGCAGCACTGGAAGCGCAGCCACCCGCGTGGACTCCTGGTCAAGGCCACGGCTACCACCCGAGGACGTTCGGTTTTCTCGCGGACGAAATTCTCCGACGCGCCACCGGTGCCGAATCTCTGGGATCCTACTTCCATGACGAAATCGCCGCGCCGCTCGGGCTAGACCTCTGGATCGGCCTTCCCGAAGACGAATTCCCGCGGGTGGCCACTCTCTATCCCGGGCGATTCAAGCCAGCGGAAGACGAGCGGGCGTTCTACCAAGCATTCAATTCTCCGGGAACTGAAACCCGACGGGCCTTCAATTCTCCCCAAGGACTCAACTCGATCGCATCCATGAACACAAAGGAGGGCTGGACCGCAGGGCTCGCATCGATGGGAGGCGTTGGAAGTGCTCAGGCGCTCGGGCGATTTTACTCCTGCCTTGCCACCGGCGGCGAAGGACTATTTCCGGCGAACATCCTGCAAAGCATGGAGACAAGCCTATCCTCTGGAACCGATCGGACGCTTCTTCGACCGACAGCATTTTCCGCCGGATTCATGCGTGACGTGGCGAAGAATGATCAGGCCCTCTTCGGACCGAGCCTACGCGCCTTCGGCCACCCCGGAGCTGGAGGAAGCCATGCCTTCGCCGACCCAGAGCACGGAATCTCCTTCGCCTACATCATGAACCAGATGGAAGTAGGGGCCCTTCCCAATGCCAAATCCCTCGGCCTTGTCGAAGCTGTCTATTCCACTATTCTTGGCTGATAGCGACGTTGGCGATTGCCTCACAATCGAGTAGACTAATCGAGTCTGGGCTGTATGAACCGATACCTGAAACTTCACCTCGAGAAGCCCCTTGGTCTGAGTAACACCGAGCTCGCCAAGGTCTCGACAGCTGCTGAGCCGCTTGACCAGTTACTTCGCGAAACCGACGCAGGAGAAGTAGGTAGGCTAATTTTCAGCATCGACGAGCTCCTTGATTTCAACGAGCGAAACAACGCCCGCCATATCCGCTCGCTACAGAAGCAGGTCGGAGGGACCGAACTGATCAAAGAGCTCCAGGATGCCCACGCGAAACTGCGTCTAGCCATGGACGGCGAGATCTGCGACTTCGATGTCACCGGACAATGCGAGCTTCACAGCCAGACAATGACGGTGACCATGCTCACCGAGGATTAGAGCCCCGATAGCCCCGATGAAAATCCATACCTCAGAATTTAGCCTTCCCACCAACGGAAAGGGCACCTACGAGATCACCTCCCTGGTAGCCGACATCGTCGCCGAAGCAGGGGTCACCAACGGAGTCGCCACTGTCTTCGTGAGGCATACCAGTTGTAGCCTCGTGGTCATGGAGAATGCCGACCCGTCCGCACGCACAGACTTGCATGCCTTCTTCGACCATCTGGTTCCCGAGGATACCCCCTACTTCGTCCACACCTATGAAGGCGGCGACGATATGCCTTCCCACATTCGCATGTGCCTAACCGATGTAGATAAGAACATCCCGATTCTCGACAGCCGTATGGTACTCGGCACCTGGCAGGGACTTTTCTTATTCGAGCACCGCCGCGCACCGCATACCAGAAAATTCGCGGTCTCAATTATGGGCGAAGAGGCGTGACTGCAGACAAAAAAGACCAGCGCCGACAACGCCTAAGCGCATCGATGCTGGCCTTATTCTGGCTAAAAAGTGATTAGTTCGTCGTCTCAACCTCGATCGTATCGGCAGGCGTCTTCTCTTTCGTCTCAGCCTCACCACCTCGCATCGTCCTGATCAGGCTCAAGACAAGGTGCAGGACCTTCGACACATCAAAGCCGAAGTAAGCGAAACACGAGATCAACATCGTGGTGGCCGCGACCTCGTCCAAGGAGCCGATGATCGGGATGACGTCAGGAAGCACACTGGGGCAGAGCAGGTAAAGGACGGACAAGCCGGCTAGGCCTCCCACGACAATACTAGTGCTCTTCTTTTTGGGTTCTGTAGACGTTCCTGTGTCTGAATTCTTGTTCTCCATTTTCGAGTAAACACCATTTTACCCGCTTCCTACAATTATAGATCGGCCGCAGCTTTATAACGCCAACTCGGATCAGACGTTATTTCGTTGACCAGAAGCGCACCAGCTCCTCCTATGGGGCAACGAAACTCTACTAGCCCAAGCCAAAACCATGAGCACAAACAAGCCCTTCTACGCCGGACTCGATGTCGGCGGCAGCACCATCAAGACGATCCTCGTCGATGCTGACGGAACACAAGTCGGTGAATACGGCGAGGTCAAAAGTCATGTCAAAGACGGCTACCAAGCCACCTTTGCTCAGCTGAATATCGGGCTCGCGGGAATCTGCGCCGCATCCGGCATCGATGTAGCAGACGTCGCCGGCATCGGCCTAGATGTACCAGCACCTAGCTGCAAGGGAGTGATCTGGGGACTAGCGAACCTTGCCGAGAATTGGGTCGGCACCGACATCCGGGCAGAATACGAAAAGGAATGTGGCAAGCCGGTCTCGATGACCAACGACGCCAACGCTGCCGCCCTCGGCGAATACATGATGCGCCCCGCCTACTGCGGCCCGCTCCTCCTTCTCGCTGCCGGAACCGGTCTCGGTGGTGGCTTCGTCCTTCCCGGCGGCCAACTCTACGAAGGCGCCAATGGCCTCGCCATGGAACTCGGACGCATGGGCGTCCCATTCACCGAGAATGGAGTGCTTCCTTCCGACAGCGCTGGCACCGAAGGCTCCCTCGAGGCTTGGGTTTCGCTCATGGCTCTCCGCCGCCAGATCGAAGTCGAGCTCACTAAGGAAGAGAACAAAAACCACCCGCTCAACACCACAGAGTTGTCCAACATCGAGAAAGCCTTTAAACTCCGCGACTACGCAGAAGACGGCGACACACTCGCACTCAGCATCTTCCAGAAGCAAGCCTACGTGCTCGGCTTCGGAATCGGCGACCTCTGTGCCGCCCTCGATCCTGGCCTGATCGTCCTCGGTGGCGGACTGGCAGAAGCGAAGTTCCGCGATTGGTTCCTCGACTGCGTGCAGGAAGGTTTCGCCGAACGCGCCCAGCCATTTTACCGGAACGCTCCGATCGTTCCCAACCACCAGACGACTCGCTTCGAGTGGGCTCTCGGTGGAGACGGCGCGGCAGCCTTCGGCGTCGCTCGACTAGCTCACCAGAACGCCAGCTAGATCTGTCCGACTTGAAACGAGACGGGATCCTTCGCTGGGCCCCAAGCTACCTGCGCAGACAGGGCCAGATGACCCGCGCCCAGAAGCGGGCCATGCGGGAACTTTGGCCCCTGCACGGACTCGACTGGGAGCACGACGTCGTTCTCGACCTCGGCCCGGGACCGCTCCATCTAGAGATCGGATTCGGCAAGGGTGAGCATCTCGTTGCCCTCGCCGAGGCCAATCCCAGGGATGGCTTCGTCGGCATCGAGGTCCACCGACCAGGCATCGCGGCTACCCTGCAGAAGATCGCAGAGACCGACCTCAAGAACATCCGCCTGATTCGCGGCGACGCCCGACTGGCCCTCACCGATCATCTCGAAGGCCCGCTATTTTCGTCCGTCTACCTCCTCTTTCCAGATCCCTGGCCCAAGCCAGGCGACACCAGGCGAAGAATCTTACAAGGCGAATTCCTCGACCTTCTGACCGAACGAATGATACCAGCCGGAACCCTCCACCTTGCCACCGACGACCCCACCTATGCTGGGCATGTCGATGACGTTATGGCTGGCCGCCCGGCTTGGAAGAAGATCACCAGCCCACCCCGAGCGCTAGTAACTAGATACGAAAACAAAGGGCTACTGGAGGGCCGCTCGATTCAGAATTGGAGCTTTCAGTGCCCGGTGGTTTAGCCGCTCTTGTGGTTCGGACTGGAAGGTGCTCGCCCCGACGAGTTCTTCGAACGCAAACGGCTTGACCACAAAATCATAGCAACCAGCCGCAGCGGCTGCCCGACGGTGCTCTTCGAAGACAGGTGCGGTCAGCGCGATAATTTGGAGTCCGACCAGCTATTGGCTAACTAGAATCTCCCACCTTCGACTTCGAGTGCATGACCTCCAAGTCATCTCAGATTTTCGTAGTTAATTGTTTTTTGCCATTTACGCCAATAAGCTCATCTCACAAAGCCGGGCATAGATTCCACCCTGCCTGACAAGCGCTTCATGGTCACCGGATTCCGCAATACGACCGCCCTCGATTACGTAGATCCGATCCGCCTTGCGGACGGTGGAAAGGCGGTGGGCGATAACAATACTACTTCGCTTCGCCATCAGTCGGTCGAGAGCGATTTGAATCAGATGCTCGGTTTCCGTATCAACACTAGCAGTGGCCTCATCGAGCACAAGAATCGGCGGATTACGGAGCAGGGCCCTCGCGATGGAAAGCCGCTGCTTCTCGCCGACACTGAGCTTCACGCCACGTTCGCCAACGTGAGTGTCCAGCCCTTCCGGCATCAGGTCGACAAACCGCTTCGCATTGGCCGCATCCAGAACCTCCCAGAGCCGGTCGTCCGTCGCTGCTGGGTCGCCAATGATTAGATTCTCGCGAACCGTGCCGTTAAACAAAAAGCTCTCCTGCGTGACATAGCCGATCTGGGATCGGAGCGCGGTCTTTTCGAAGTCGCGGATTGGAGTTCCATCGAGCAGGATCTGTCCCTCTTGGTATTCATAAAAGCGGGTTAGTAGATTGACCACCGTCGACTTGCCAGCACCCGTACTTCCTACCAAGGCGATCGTCTTGCCCGGAAGAACCTCAAGGTCGATTCCCTCGACAGCCGAGACCCGCTTCGGTTGCTCCTCGTCCTCATCATCATCCCGTGCCTTGTCCTCCTCATCCGTCAGATCGCCGTAAGAGAAGCCCACGCCCTGAAACTGAATGTGCCCACGGACAGACTCCGGCACCTTGCCTTCATCAAGACCGGGCTCTTCTTCCGCATCGATAACTTCGAAAACCCGCTCCGCCGCCGCCCGACCTGATTGCAAGATCTGGTTGAGCTGATGAAGGCGATTTACCGGGTCATAGAAATAGGCGATGAGTAGAAGAAAGGCCGTGAGATCTCCTGCGGACAAGTCGCCTTCAATCGCGTAGGCCGCACCGAAGCCCAGAACGAGAACCAATCCTAAGGCAGCAATGAAGTCCATCGAAGGCCGATAGGTCGCCCACATGCTCATCACCTTGAGCGTAGCCTTGCGTAGCTTCTCCGCCGCTCCCTGAAACCTCTTAAGTTCGGGTTCCTCCATGGCGTAGGCCTTGATCTGGCGAATACCGGCGACGTTGTCGACGATTAGCGAGTTCATCTCCGAGGTGGCCGTTCGAACCGCCCGGTGACGATCACGTGCATTACGAGAGTAGAGAACGGCTCCGACGATTAAAAACGGAAAGGGCAGGAGCGCTATCAGAGCCAAACGCGCATCCGTGTAGAACATGACTGCGGCAAAAATCACCACTTGGAGCACCGCGACTCCGCCCATCTCGATGCCGTCAATCAGGACCCGCTCCATCGCAGTCACGTCCTCCGAGACGCGAGTCATGATGTCTCCGCTATGGCGGTTGTCGAACCAGCGGAGCGGAAGCCGTTGAATCTTCGAGTAGAGATCGCTCCTCAAGTCGAAGATGACTCGTTGCTCAAAGTGGTTATTGAAACGGATCCGCAACGAATTAAACAGGTCTCGAGCGAAGAACGCTCCTAGGGCCATAAGCACGAGCGGTAGGAGTCGCTCCTCCTGCTTACCTACCACCACTTCATCAATGATCGTTCTGGTGATGTTCGGAAAGACAGTCAGAAGAACCGTCGCCCCAATCGCACAGATCCCTTGGGCAGTGCCGAGGAGAGGGTAACGCTTGAGGTAGGCAAAAACGCGGAAAATGGTTCCCATCCTTTCAGCTACTCCCCTTCCGCCATAGGTCAAGTCCACCGGTTACGTGAGACTGAAGTCGGGTTGCCAGTCCATCGACTCTGGCCTAAGGAAGAGAGTCGCTTGCTGACCGATGTTTCTTGAGACTCCCAAGCCTACCACGCACCCTGCGCTAGTCATTCTCCGTAGGGCTGTTGTCGTTACTGCACTCGTTATCTGCCTGATCGTGGTAGGTATCATCCTCTGTAACCTCTGGATCTGCGGCTCGACCCAGCACGATGTCTACGAAAAGGCCGAAAACGTCCCGAAGCATAAGGTCGCTCTCGTCTTGGGCACCTCGAAACTCTTCGGACCAAATACCCCGAATCCTCACTTCGCCAACCGTGTCAAAGCAGCTGCGGCACTCCTTGCGGCCGACAAGGTCGAGCACATTCTTGTCAGTGGAGACAATCGCACCGACTATTACAACGAACCTAGGGACCTGCGAGAAAGCCTGATCGAGCTAGGAGTCCCCCCGGACCGAATTACCTGCGATTTCGCCGGTCTCCGCACCTTAGATTCGGTCATTCGAGCGAAGGAAGTCTTCGGTCAGAACGAGTTCGTCATCGTCTCGGATGACTTCCATGTGAACCGCGCCCTGTTTATTGCCAAGGCCAGGGGAATAGACGCCATCGGCCTTCAGTCCGAACCGGTGCCGTTTCGCCAGTCGCAAAAGAGCCGTAGCCGCGAGTGGTTCGCTCGGGTAAAAGCAATCCTCGACCTCCATATTCTAGGCACAGAGCCTCGACATTATGGAGACCCAGTTGTCATCGGCGAAACCACCCCGACCGACTCCGAACCAGTCGCTTCTCCAGCCGGTCAGATTGACTCCGTCCAATAGCAGGAAGTCTGCTTCCCGATGGCTACGGCTACGAATTTGTGCTATCCTGAAGGCGCGATTTTTCAGGAAGACTGACAAAATTTAGAATCAGATTCGATAAAATTTGCAAATACGCCCATAGACTCTATAGTCCTAAGCATTAGATGTAACTTAATATCGCGGTGTTCTGTCTAATTACTTAAACTAGGACAACGTTGTAACCTATATAAAAACGAGGAGAATCGGCATGCATATGATCGCGGAAAAATACTTCGAATTTCGAGCCAGGCTGGGAACCGCCCTCTTTTCGCTTTCCCGATTGGCTCAAGACGTAGGGATTGCCATGCCCCGGGTTCCTCTCCTCCAGAACCTCATCACCAACCTTAAAGAACCCTTCGTCTTCGTCGTCGTCGGTGAGGTCAATAGCGGCAAATCTACGTTCCTCAACGCCCTATTCGGCGAAACTTTTTCAGAAGTCGGCGTGGTCCCCACCACGGAAAAGATTCACTGCTTCAAGCACGGCGAGACCTACGAGCGTGTTCAACTGACCGACACGCTTGAGGAGATCCGATGCCCTAGCGAGTTCCTCAAGGACTTCAACATCGTTGATACCCCCGGAACCAACTGCATCGAGAACGAGCACCAAGAAATCACCGAACGTTTCGTACCTATTGCGGATCTGGTCATTTTCGTCTTCTCCGTGGCAAACCCTTGGGGCGCCACCACTTGGGATTTCCTCGACAAGGTCCATAAGAGCTGGTTCAAGAACGTCGTCCTCGTTCTCCAGCAAACCGACCTTCGCACTCCTTCCGAAGTGCAGGACATCATGAATCACATGGAGGAGACTGCCAAAGATCGCTTTGGACGCTCCTTCCCGATCTTCCCAGTCTCCGGCAAGCTCGCCTACCTTTCCAAGACCAAAGGAGTCGGCAAGAAGGGGCTCTATGAGGCCAGTGGGTTTGCTGATTTGGAGAAGTATATCTCTCACATCGTCTCGACCAGCGGTCACCGAAGCGAGAAGCTGAAAAATATCGTCCAAACAGCCGAGGTCGTTCTCAACGAGGTCAGCGACCGGATGACCGGCGCGCAATCAACCATCGCCTCCGAGAAGCTGATGATCGATGGACTCGACCGTAGCGTCTACGAGCAAAGAGAACGCACCCGTAGCAAATTCCAGCCAGTCCTTCACAGCCTCGATCACAAATATCGCCAGATGCAGAAGGAAGGACGCGAATTCCTCCAACAGCAGTTCGGTTTCCTAAACACTCTGAAGTCATTGTTCAAAGGGGGAGAGACATCGGACAAACTTGAGCGTCGAATCACCGTGCGCATGATCGAAGAGTCTCGCTTCACGTTGAGCGGCGCAGCAGACATCGTCGAAGACGACCTCGACCACCTCTGGAAACAGCTTTCTCGGGAAGCCCAAGACCACTTCCAAGTCAATCTGCACGCTGGTCCAGGCGGGAAGCCCGACTGGGGTAGCCAACGGGGCGACCTGATGACAAAAATGGAAGTCGCTGTGCGCCAATTTGTCGAGGATCTCAATGTTCGGGAAAAGGTCGAACACCATCTCAAACGCCGTCGGCTCGGTCTCTGGGGCTTCGCCATAGTCACCTTACTGCTCCTTGTTGCATCCATATGGATGTTCGCAGCAAGCATGGTTCCTTGGGTCCTCATCCCTCTCGCAGGCGCTGGATTTATTGGCCTCACCGCTATGGGCTTTGCCTCTAGTACACTAAATGCCACCGGCAAAACCCTCGACGGCTTAATCGATGAGAGCCGCGATCCGCTTCGCACCAGGCTTCTTCAAGCTCTCGACATCCAAGTAAACAACTACTACAGCGACTTCCTCCGAATCTTCGAGCCAATCCGGAAGGCGCACTTAAGCCGCAGGGAAAAGCATGACCCTAGTCTCCAGCAGCTTTCGGAGCTCCGAAACTCGTTTTCTGACTTTGAGACCCAGCTCACACCATCGACGATCGATGCCCCAGCGGTAGCTGAAAACGAGACAGACAGCGGCATGGCCACTTCGGCTGCCTAGCAAAGGCTCGGAAAGACCTTGAATCGGCTGTGCGCTGCGCCCAAAGTCGGCCCACGCGCTGGTGACGGCGTGAGCCACCATGCCGAAGCTCAGCAAGGAAACTAGCCCCTCGGGGAAAAACGAAAACGGAGCACCAGCTCCTCAGGGCAAGGTCGCCGTCTTCCGAGCGCGCACCCTGAGCACCGTGTTGCTCTGGGGCCTAGTCGCCACCGGCCTCTGGGTGGGGAATCCTACCGTCATAGGACTCCTTCTGGTCCTGTTCGGGGCCACCGCCTGCTGGGAATACAATGCCATGCTCCGGGCCGACCGGCTCCTCAGCCGTTCCCTGTCGATCGGAACTCTCGTCATGGGCGCCGGTCACCTCGCCACCGTCACCGCCGTCTGCCTTCGTTCACAAGGCCCCAGTTGTTTCTGGGTCGATGCACTGACGATCTGCGGAGCCATCATCCTATCGCTCTCCGTCATCGTCCTGGCCTTTCCACTAGAGGAACGCACGCTAAGGGAGCTGGCGGCAACGATGCTCGGGATTCTCTACATTCCTGTCCTGTTCGCGTATGCCATCCGCATCTTTTTCCTCGAAGGTAGCCCCGGTGTCGATGGCAGCGGCGTGTTCCTACTACTCTTCCTCATAGCCGTCACCAAGAGCACCGACATGGGGGCGTATCTGGTCGGAACGGCGATCGGTAAAAACAAGATGATCCCTCGGGTCAGTCCGGGTAAAACTTGGGAGGGCTTCTTCGGCGCACTCGCTATCACCGTCCTCGTCGCATTCACCATGCTCTACTTCGCCGGGGACAAGCTCCATCCGCTGACGCTCTGGGACGCTTTGCCGCTCGGCATCGTGCTCGGACTTCTCAGCGTCATGGGCGACCTCGCCGCTTCGGTAGTGAAACGTTGCCTCGGTGCCAAAGACTCTGGCCGAACCCTCCCCGGCATCGGCGGTATTCTCGACCTGATCGACAGCCTGCTGTTCACCGCACCGGTTCTGTTCCTCTACCTTCTCTTCGCTGCCGGCCGCTAGCCTTCATGAGCCACCTGCAGAAAAAGAAGGTCATTCTCCTCGGGTCGACAGGCTCGATCGGCACCAGCACTCTCAAGGTCGCACGGGATATCCCCGATCGGATGGAAGTGGTGGCCATCGCGGCAAACCGAAGCGTCACTACAGTCGCCGCCCAGGCCGCCGAATTCGGTATCGACAAGATCGCCCTCTGTGACGAACGGGCCGCCGCAGAACTTCGTAACGACGCCCCTGCGGGTGCCACCATCTACTCCGGCGAACAAGGGCTGGTCGACCTGGTGGAAGAGACCGAAGCCGACATGGTCCTCGTTGCCATCGTCGGTACGGCTGGACTAAGGCCGGCCCTGGCCGCAATTCGGACCGGCAAGGATCTCGCCGTCGCCAGCAAGGAGATCCTCGTCATGGCAGGCGAATCGGTCATGGCCGAAGCCCGGAAGCACGGTACCAACATCCTGCCGGTCGATAGCGAGCACAACGCCATCTACCAGTGCCTCGAAGGCCGCGACCCGAACAGCGTTCGCCGGCTCATCCTGACTGCCTCGGGCGGTCCGTTCCGGCAGACTCCGAGCGCCGAATTCGCCGACATCACCGTCGCCCGCGCACTCGCCCACCCGACATGGGACATGGGACCAAAGATCAGTATCGATAGCTCCACCCTTTTCAACAAGGGGCTGGAAATGATCGAAGCCCGTTGGCTATTCGATGTGCCGATGGATAGGGTCGATGTCATCGTTCACCCGCAGAGTATTGTCCACTCCATGGTCGAATTCATCGACAGCTCAGTCCTTGCCCAACTGAGCCATAGCGACATGTGCTTCCCGATCCAGTACGCGGTCACTTGGCCGGAACGAGTTCCGAACTCGCTTGCCCCACTCGACTTTGCCGAGCTGGCAAAACTCGACTTCGAAGCCCCACGCTGGGACGACTTCCCTGCCCTCGGGCTCGCCCAAGAAGCAGGCACAGCCTCGGGCACGCTCCCAGCGGTGCTCAACGCAGCCAACGAGGTCGCCGTCGCCGCTTTTTTGGCCGAACGGCTGTCTTACACCGGCATCACCGAAACGGTCGCGACCACCATGGGCGCGCACCAGAACGTCGCCGACGCTAGTCTCGAGGACATCATCGCCGCCGACCAGTGGGCCAGGGAAAAGGCCAACTCGTTGCTCTAATCGGAAGCCTATCCCAGCGATGGGACGGCAACATCTGGATCGATTTCGGCGTCATAGTCGATGCCATCCAAGCCGAAACCGAAGAGCTTGAGGAAGTTTTCTTGGTAGCCAACGAAGTCACCTAGATCACCGAGATTCGCGGTCTCGACCTTGTCCCACATTTCGGCGACGTGCGCCTGGATGTCTTCGCGCATTTCCCAGTCGTCGATGCGGATACGACCAGCTTCATCGAAGTTGGTCGCGCCACCGTCGGCGCCTAGATGGTCGGCGAACAGGCGCTGGATCTGCTGGATGCAATCCTCGTGCAGGCCGTCGGCCTTCATTTTCTTGTAGAGCAGGGAAATATAGAGAGGAACCACTGGGATGGCGGAACTCGCTTGAGTCACCACCGCCTTATTCACCGAGACGAAGGCGTTCCCGCCGCCAGCAGCGAGCGTCGAGGCGATGCGCGCACAGGATTCTTCCAAGTGCTTTTTCGCTTGGCCGATCGTGCCGTCCTTGTAAATCCGCCACGTCTGCTCAGGCCCGATGTAGGAATAGGCCACCGTCGTGCAATCCGGAGCGAGTACGCCCGCCTCCGCCAGAGCGGAGATCCAAAGTTCCCAATCCTCACCGCCCATGACCTTGACCGTATGGGCGACCTCCTCGTCGTTGGCTGGTTCGATGGTCACCGAGGTCACCTCCCCCTTATCGGTGTCGAGATTCTTGTTGGTGTAGATGTCGCCCACCGGCTTAAGCACAGACTTGTAGGTCTCGCCGTCGGTCGGGTCAGTTCTGCGGGGAGAAGCAAGGGAGTAGATCACCGAGTCGATCGGACCGATGCCGTCCGCCTTGATCATGTCGATGACCTGCTGCTTCAGCTCGTTGGAGAAGGCATCGCCATTCAGGCTTTTCGCGTAGAGTCCAGCGGCATGCGCGGCCTGTTCAAATGCGACGGAGTTGTACCAACCAGCACTCGCGGTGCGCTTGCCTTTAGCCGGGCTCTCAAAGAATACTCCGATGGTCGCGGCACCTGCGGAGAAGGCAGGCACGATTCTCGAAGCGAGGCCATAGCCAGTCGATGATCCTATAACCAGAACGTTCTTCGGTGGATTGGCTAGGGCCGGCTGGGCCTTTACGTAGTCGATCTGTTCCTGCACGTGTGCCGCGCAACCTTCAGGGTGAGCGGTGGTGCAGATGAATCCTCGGAGTTTCGGCTGAATGATCATGATCGTGAGGAAGTCGTACCTTGTCGGGCCTCATGTGACAACCGGAATTCATCCGACATTTTCTGCGATTTTTCGATTTCGAGAGATTCAATGGGGCCACGTCTGAGATTTACCCATCTCACCCTTGTTTTTCTAATCAATTTTTCGGTCGTCGCTGAAGGCTTCAGCTACCTCAATCCTAACCTCTTGGTACACCGAGCAAATACTGCCCAGTATACAGCTCCGCACAATACGACTGACACATCGCTGAACGAGGGTAAGCCTTGTCGAAGACCAACCCGCGCACCGCCAGCACATCAATGTGGGATGTCTTCGCATTCTGCCCGCCATAGACCGAAACTAAGAAGCAAACCCAGAACAAGCGTCAAACGCCGAAGGAGTGTCACTCTGGAGGGATGTCATCTACCTACTTCCCCATCAACCGCCCCAAGCTCTCGAACGAACCGCGTCTGGCTGTGCAACGGAGAACGCTTAAAGCCAGAGCTACCAAGTGGAACCGCGAATGACGCGAGTCGGACGAATCCGAGTAATTTCGTCTATTTGGCCGCGAAATACGCGGAGTAAGCAGAAAAAACTAAGAATCGGAAAGGTTCCTGAAGCTCTCTGGCGATTCTTCCAGTAGAAGGAAATGGCTACCCCACAAGGACTTGAACCTTGAATGACTGAATCAAAATCAGTTGTGTTACCAATTACACCATGGGGTAAGCACGGGCGGAAAATCTACTTAGGTTTTACCGCTTGGCAAGTGCTGGAGAAAGGAAAAATCTAAAAAGTGCCTACTCTTCCTTCTCACCACCTTCTGGATCTACCTCTTCGACTAGGTTGCCATCGGTATCGACGAGCGGGCCTTCCGTCTCGACGATGCGAAGCTTCTCCCATGCGTCCTTCGGGAAAAATCCATCGGTCTCCAGATAGTGCCGTGCACTGAGACCGACCAAGGCCACGGCGACGGCCATGAACGACATGACGAAGAAGTAGAAGCCGATATTGCTCTGCTCGTCGTAGGGGCTTGCGCCACCTTTGACCGGCTTCGGCACTCCTGAGTCAGAAGAACCAGACCTAGACGACCGAGCACCGGAAGCGACCGACGAAGCAACAGCTGAGGAAGAAGCCACGGCCACTTCCTCTGCGCTCACCGACACGGTCGATGTAGCGACCTTCGGATCAAAGTCGGCGGCGTCAGGAACATCGCCATCGGCATAGAAAACTCCGGTAACCTCGCCGACCTCGATTCGGTCTCGCGACTTGAGCTCGTGGCGAGTCCTGGCAACGCCGTTAATCTTGGTCCCGTTGGTCGAGTCAAGATCGGTAATGATGAAGCTATCGCCCTCGTAGGAGATGGTTCCGTGTTGGCCGGAGATCGCCCCGTCAGCGAGAACAATGTCGTTGTCCTCGCCTTTGCCAAATCTGATTGTGGCAGCGACGAGTTCACATGTGATCTCGGTGCCGTCCGTTTGCTTGAAGATGATACTGGCCATCGGTCGTCTTCCTGATATTCGCTTGTGATTGCTCCCGATCCGACTCGGGGTTGAGATAGAATTGTTCGCTCCCAATCCCCTTTCGCGCAATCGGCTAGTGCTTCATAGTGACGATACTTCCCGAGGGACGTTGCCAGCGTAGTGGATGAGCGGCTGAGCGCTATTTGGAGTGCTCCCGGCTTGCCAGAGCTTTGGATCACGCCGGAGCGGGCACTCGTAAGAGCGGCTGGTAGAACGTGTTCCCGAGCATGCGTCATCCAAAGCGGTCGCAAGCAAACTGTATTCCAAACCTGGGTCACGAGACGGCTATGCTTGGAGTGCTCCCCGGCTTGCCGGAGCTTTGGATCGCGCCAGAACGGGCACTCGCAAGAGCGGCTGGTAGAACGTGTTCCCGAGCACGCGTCATCCAAAGCGGTCGCAAGCAAACTGTACTCCAAACCTGGGTCACGAGACGGCTATGCTTGGAGTGCTCCCCGGCTTGCCGGAGCTTTGGATCGCGCCAGAACGGGCACTCGCAGGAGCGGCTGGTAGCGCGTGTTCCAGAGCATGCGTCATCCAAAGCGGTCGCAAGCGACGCAAGCGAACCGCACTCCAAACTTAGCTGGCGAAACTTGCTCCCACTTACTTCGCAGCCTCGGCTCGATGACGATGATGTTGTCGCCGATACTTTGCTCGTCGAGATTCTTCATGACTTCGTCGGTGGCCCAATCGAATGCGACCATAGTATCTCGACGGTGACCGAGCCCAGTCTTGCCCTGAAAGCGCGGGTGCGGCGCACGAGGCACATTGATATCCGCAGATGAAAAGAACAGGAAGAACGGCTTGTCCTTATCGCGGCCGGCGATGTGCGCTTGCTCCGACGCATGCGCCTCGGATCTCTGAGTGGGAGTGAAGCGGGCATAACCGGAGGTAAGGCAGCTAGTCCTACCTGATGCGCAAGATAAGGGCTGGCGATCCTTTACCCTTCACCGTCCGTTGCGCTCACATCGCCGGAAGTGCCCCCACCGGGTCGCTGAAAGGTAGGCAGGCGGAGTTCGCGCTACGTCAGTTCTCTAGCACTACGACTTTTCCGCCTGCTCTAAACACCGCTCCTTTCCGAGAAGGCTCATGGCGTGGGCGACGGCGGACTCGGAGGCGCCGCCTAACATGCGGGCGATTTCCTCGATGCGGATGTCACCGGTGACGTTCTGAAGCTTGGATCTGGTGCGGCCTTTTTCGACGGCCTTCTCCACGTGGTAGTGGTAGTCGGCAAGGGCTGCAACTTGGGGGAGGTGAGTGATCGAGATGACCTGATGGTTCTTACCGAGGGAGGACATCTTCTCGCCAACGGAGCTGGCGATTTCACCACCGACGTTGGCGTCGATCTCGTCGAAGACCAGAAGGGGAATGGCATCCTCTTTGGCGAGAGCACTTTTCACAGCCAGCATCACCCGAGACATCTCGCCGGAGCTGGCGATCTCGCGGAGAGAACGAGATGGCTCGCCGGGGTTGGGGGCGAATACGAAGTCGATGTCGTCGATTCCTGAGGCTAACGGCGCGGCGGAACTCTCTAGCTGGACTTCGAACAGGCTCTGACGAAAGCCGAGGTCCCCGAGGTGATTGGAGATCTCTGATGCCAGTTTTGGCGCGGTGGAGGCTCTGCGTTTGCGCAGGATCTGGCCGTATTTTTCAACCTCTTTCCGGGCAGTGTCTACTTCCGCCTTGAGTTCGTCGAGCCGTTCGCTGTTACCTTCGACAAGCTGGAGTCGGGCGGCGGCTTCGGCATGGAAAGCGAGAATCTCTTCGAGGGTTTGGCCATACTTGCGCTTGAGCATCTCGATCGTGTGAATGCGATCCTCCAATTCCTTCAGCTCGGTTGGGTCGAGATCGACTTCGTCGGCGTAGTGGGCCAAGGCGGTGTCCATTTCCTGGAGTTCGAGCAATGAGGTCTCGAAGCCGGAAAAGCGTTCCATAGACTTTGAGTCGATGCGCTCCAGTTCGTGGAGGTGGCGAATAATGTCGGCCAAGCCGTCGAGAACGGAGCTGCCGCTGGATCCACTAGATAGTCGATTGCGGATCTCCGAGCATAGACCGGTAACACGCTGGCTACTGGACGCGGTCTGGAATTTGGCCTCGAGCGCTTCGAGGTCAGTATCGGCCAGTTCGGCCGCAGCGATCTCGTTCACCTGGTGTCGAAGCAGGTCGATTTCTTGCTCTGTGGCGCGTCGCGAGGTGCTGACTTCATCGAGTTGGTGGGCGAGATCACGCCAGTGGGCGTAGGCAGCGTGGTAGCGGTCCCGCTGGCCGGCGTTCTCTGCGTAGGCGTCGAGCATGGTTAGCTGTCGGTCACGGCTGAGCAGGCTCTGGTGGTCATGGGGGCCGTGCAGATCGACGAGTAGTCCACCGAGTCCCTTTAGAACGGCTAAAGTGGCCGGCGAGCAGTTGACGAATTGGCGGTTGGCTCCCGAGGTGCTGATCACTCGCCGGAGGACAAGGGTGTCGTCCTCGCAGCGATCGAGCCCAAATTCCTCTAGCTTGGCATTCACCGCGTCGGAATTGTGCAGGTGAAATACTGCCTCGACTGAGCAGGAATCCTCGCCGGTCCGGATCAATCCACGGTCCGCTCGTTCGCCAAGAACCAGCTTGATGGCTCCGACGATGACCGACTTGCCTGCCCCGGTTTCACCGGTAACTCCGACGAGCCCGTTACCGACCTCCCAAGTCAGCTCGTCGACGAGGGCCAGATTCTTAATGTTTAGAAGTGTGATCATGAATACTGATTAAATGAACAGTTTTATCAAACCACAGATCTGGGGGACTGGCAAGGGCTCTGGGAAAATTTCTATCGGCGGGTGATTCGATTTTCCTTTCCCGGAGCCCTGGTGGGGTCGAGTTTGTGCCGAATATGGCGCAGATGGACATCACATTCCTCGGCACGGGAACCTCGGTAGGGATTCCGATGATTGGTTGCGGCTGTGTGACTTGTACATCTGAGGACCCGAGGGATCGGAGATCGCGCTCGTCGATTTTTGTGCGCACTGACGAAGCATCTTGGGTGGTCGATACTGGCCCTGATTTTCGCGAACAGTGCCTCCGAGAGGGGATCACTTCGATGGATGCGGTTCTCTACACGCATGGCCACATGGATCATGTCGTTGGGTTTGATGAGCTCCGACGGTTCACCCTTGGTGCTGATGCGACCTTGCCACTTTACGCGCGGGAGGAGACGATGAACTCGCTTCGGCGCATGTTCGATTACGCTTTTAACGGCGAGAACCGCTATCCGGGTTACTTCAAGCCTGACCCGAAGCTGGTCGTCGGGCCGTTCCAAGTGGGCAAGACGGAGGTCGTTCCGCTTCAGGTATCGCATGGGAAGGTCGACACGGTTGGGTTTCTCTTTGTGCGTGGGGACCGGCGTCTTCTGGCCTACATCCCGGATTGCAAGACATTGTCTGCCGAGGCGCTGAAGTCGATTGAAGGCGTCGAGACATTGGTCATCGATGCGCTCCGCTACACCGCCCATCCGACCCACATGAACTTCGAAGAGGCGCTGGCTTTGGTCGGGTCGCTAGATGTCGGGCAGACCTACTTCACCCACTTCAGTTGCGAGGTCCGTCATGCCGAGGCGGAAAAAGGGCTGCCGACTGGGGTTGCGCTGACTTATGATGGACTACGGATCTCTATCGGTTAGAATCAACGTCATTCTGGAACGATGATGCGGCACAGCTTTTCCCCCTTCCGAACTCGGCCGCTTGTTTGGCGTTGCTTTCTTTATTTAATTGCGTTGCTCGTCAACGGCGATTCAGGTCTTGCCCAAGCCCCGGCATTTGAGCTCCCATCAGACCCAGCTCGCGCGTCTTTGGAGTGGGACATGGCGGCGAGTACGGTAGTCTTGTTTAATAGCAACAGCCCGGCATCGGGTGAGCTGGCGAACTACTATGCGAAGCGGCGCAAGATCCCCGCCACACAAGTGATTGGTTTGGCGTGCTCGTTGGAGGAGACGATCAGCCGCGACGAGTTTGATCGGACAATCCGGACTCCGCTTCGCCAATTGTTCACCGACCGAGGGTGGTGGCAGCTCGATGTCGGCGCTAGTGGTCGGCCCATTCCTGGATCAATGAAGTTCCGGATCTTCTGTCCGATCCACGGCATACCGCTTCGTATTGCCCCAGCTGTCGGCGAGCCCGAGGTCGGTCAAAACGTCTCGGCAGCCTCGGTCGATAGCGAATTGGCTCTACTTGCTGATGGTTCTGCGCCGATTCCTGGACCTCTGCAGAATCCCTACTACAGGAAGTCGCTACCGCTTCCTCAGATGCCATCACTACAGATCTTCCTCGTCGGACGTCTGGACGGACCGAGCCCGGATGTAGTTCGCTCGATGATCGATGGTGCTATCCAAGCCGAGGAGACCGGGCTTTGGGGCAAGGCCTACATCGATGAGGCTGCCGAAGATCGTCCGGGATATGTCATCGGCGATAAGTGGATCAGCGGAGCGGCTCGTGCCATTCGGGCTTCGGGGATCCCTGTGGTCAAGGACACTCACCGGTCGCGTTTCCCTCTCAACTATCCGATGGCCGACGCAATTCTCTACTTCGGCTGGTACACCGACCACGCAGATGGGCCGATGCTCGATCCGGACTTCCGGTTTCGTCCTGGTGCCATCGGTTGCCACATCCACTCCTACAGCGCCGCCACCCTGCGCGACCCGTCCAAGCACTGGGCAGGTCCTATTCTAGCGCATGGTGCAGCCGCGACATTGGGCAATGTCTATGAGCCGTTCCTGAGTCTGACCACCGATCTCGAAACCTTCACCACCCGTCTTCTGGAGGGCTATTCACTGGCCGAAGCTGGATGGATGGCAAGTCCGACTCTTTCGTGGATGACGACCATTTTAGGTGATCCCCTTTACCGTCCCTTCGGCGGCAAGCGTGGCCTTGATTCCCGCGAGCAGGATGCTGGTTACAAGGCCTACCAACTTGGTTATCGCGCCTTCAGTGGTGGCGACCCGACCGTGCTCTTGCAGAAGCTCGCTTCGGCGGGGGAGGCGATGCAAAGCGCGGAGCTTCTCGAAGCCCTCGGTCTTCTCTGTGTCGATTGGTCCGACCAGAAACGGGCCACTGACTTCTTCGACCAAGCCACAGCTCTCTCCCCCGAAGCGTCGGACAAGGTTCGTCTCACTCTTCACAGCATCGACCTCGAGCGCCATGGTGGGCGAATAGACAATGTCCGCGGCGGTCTTCAACTCATCGTCAAGGCCTTCTCGGGCTTGCCAGCAGCGGAAGCGGCCAAGGCTCTACTGCTGCAAATCGATCCGCCTGCTCCGGCACTTCCAAACGTGCTCAATCCGGCAGCTGGTCTGTCTCCGGCTCCGCCACAGTAGAAGCCGAGTACTCGGCGACCTAACTGACTACCCCCGCGCCGATGAGTTACGCCGACTGGCAGGCGACCCACTTGGCGGCCTACCCTGCCGAAGACGGTGCGCTCGACAACCCGAATGAGGATGCCTTGCCCAACCACCTTGTGTACACCGTCGGTATCCTGCGCGACACCGACCACCACCACGTTCAGATACCCAAGGGTTCGATCCAGAACTTTGGCGGCACCGACTACCTCAGTCTAATCTGACCATTTCGATCTTCGACCAAGTCGTCCGATCTTCGACCAAGTCGTCCTCTCCAGGCTCAAACAAAGAAGCCACAGTGGATGCTGTGGCTTCTTTGGCTAGGACTCATCTGCCATTGAGGCAAGTGAGCCGTTGGAATCGGAAGCCTCTTTCCTTACGCGCGCTCCGCGATCGGAGTGATCGGCCGGGGAGCTGGGGCACCGGTGTACTCGGTGAGTGGGCGGTAGAGGCGGTTGTCGTCGAGCTGTTCGAGGACTTGGGCGGTCCAACCGGCGGCGCGGGAGATGGCGAAGATCGGCGTGAACAGGTCGGTCGGGATGCCGAGTGAGTAGTAGACGGTGGCGGAGTAGAAATCGACGTTGGCGTTGAGGCCTTTTTCCTCGCGCATGATCGCAGCGATCCGTTCGGACATGTTGATCCACTTTGGTTCGCCGAGCTCTTCGGTGAGCTTGACTGCCATCTTTTGAAGATGCGGAGCGCGCGGGTCGAGCGTCTTGTAGACCCGGTGTCCGATGCCCATAATCTTCTCTTTTCGCTCGAGCTTGCCAGCAACGTAGGCATCGACCTTGTCTTCGTCGCCGATCTCGTGGAGCATGTCGATCACGCCTTCGTTGGCACCGCCGTGAAGTGGGCCCTTGAGCGTGCCGATGGCGGAAGTGATCGCCGAGTAGAAGTCGGACAAGGTGGCGATGGTAACGCGGGCGCTGAACGTCGAAGCATTCATGCCGTGGTCAGCATGGAGGATGTAAGCGATGTCTAGTGTCTTGGTCGCTTCTGGTCCTGGCTCCTCGCCATTGATCATGTAGAGAAAGTGGGCGGCTTCTGAGAGAGAATCTTTCTTCGGCTCGATGATCGGCAGATCGTTCCGGACGCGGTGGTAGACAGCAATGATGAGCGGGATCTTAGCGATGATGCTCAGAGCACGTTTCTCGTTGAGCGGTCGATCCTGATCCTGTCCACGGGTATCGTAGAGCCCGAGCATGGAAACTCCGGTGCGGACGACATTCATCGGTGAGGCGTCCTTTGGTGCGGCGATTAGGAAGTCGATGACTCCCTGGGGAAGCTCGCGTTGGGCGTGGAGCTCGGCGCTGAGCCCATCGACCTCGGTTTGTGTCGGAAGCTTACCCCGGTGAAGAAGGTAGACGACCTCCTCAAAAGTACAGTTTTCGACAAGATCACTGATCGAGTAGCCGAGGTAGGAAAGCCGACCTTCGGCCCCCTCGACGTTACTTAGAGCAGACGAATTAGCGACGATTCCTTCGAGGCCTTGTGCGACGGTTACCATGGGAAGATTGTATTCGGAAATAGGTGTGGTTGGGAAGTGGGAAATGGAAAAGAGGGACGTTTAGCCCTTGATAGCGGCGGCGAGAGCGGAGCCCATGTCGGACGGGCTTTCAGCGATAGTGATGCCGCACTTGGCTAGCGCTTTCTTCTTGGCTTCGGCGGTGTCGTCTCCACCGGAGGAGATCGCACCGGCGTGACCCATGCGGCGTCCTGGAGGTGCAGTGGCACCGGCGATGAAGGCGGCGATGGGCTTGGTGCAGTGCTCCTTGGCCCAGAGTCCGGCTTCGACTTCGGCATTGCCGCCGATCTCACCAATCAGGATGATCGACTCGGTTTCTGGGTCCTCTTGGAACATTTTCAGGACGTCGAGGTGGGAGGTGCCGTTGATCGGGTCTCCGCCGATTCCGACGCAGGTGCTCTGGCCGAGTCCCAGTTGAGTGGTCTGCCAGACGGCCTCGTAGGTGAGGGTCCCGGAGCGGGACACGACGCCGACCGATCCACGCTTGTGGATGTAGCCGGGAGCGATGCCAATGCGGCAACCGCCGTGGGAGTCTTTGCCGGTTCCGGGTGTAACGACGCCAGGGCAGTTCGGCCCGATGAGACGGGTGGACGATCCCTTCATGCCGGCCTTGACCCGCATCATGTCTGCGACGGGAATACCTTCGGTGATGGCGACGACAAGTTCGAGACCTGCGTCGACACCTTCAAGAATGGCGTCTGCGGCGAATGGAGGTGGCACGAAGACGGCGGAGACGGTAGCTCCAGTCTCGGCGACGGCTTCGGCTACGGTGTCGAACACTGGTGTGGCGGCGCCGAAGGTCTGACCTCCCTTGCCGGGAGTGACTCCGGCTGCGATTTGCGTGCCGTAGTCTATGCTCGCCTGGGCGTGGGTGCCTCCGAAGCCCCCGGTGATGCCCTGGATGAGGACCTTGGTATTTTCGTTAACGAGAATGGCCATGTCTGAAAAATTTAAGTGGGAGTCGGTCGAGGTGGTGGAGCTACGCGATGGCGGCTACCACCTTCTTGGCTGCATCGCCGAGGTCGTCGGCGGTGATGATCGGCAAGCCGGAGTTGGCTAGCAGGTCGCGGCCTTCAGCGACGTTGGTTCCTTCAAGACGGACGACGAGGGGAACTTTGATATCAATGCTCTTCGCAGCACTGATGATGCCCTTGGCAATGATGTCGCACTGCATGATGCCGCCGAAGATGTTGACCAAGATGGCCTCAACCTTGGGGTCGCCGCAGAGAATGCGAAACGCATTGGTGACCTGTTCTTCGGTCGCACCACCTCCTACGTCGAGGAAGTTTGCTGGGGTGCCGCCGCACTGTTTGATGATGTCCATTGTGGCCATGGCCAGTCCGGCACCATTGACGAGGCAAGCGATGTTGCCGTCGAGCCCGATGTAGTTGAGGTCGAACTTCGAGGCTTCGACTTCGCGGGGATCTTCTTCTTCGGGGTCGCGCATTTCCGCGATCTCGGGCTGGCGGTAGAGAGCATTGTCGTCGAAGCCGAACTTGGCGTCGAGAGCGAGCACGTTGCCGTCGGGAGTGGTGACCAGCGGATTGACTTCGACCATGTCGCAGTCGGCGGAGATGAACAGCTTGTAAAGCGACAGGAACAGCTTGGCTGCCGGTCGCATCTCTGCGGTGGAAAAGCCGAGTTGCTTGGCGAGCTTCCGGGCTTGAAACTGTTGCAGTCCGAGAAGTGGATCGACCACTTCTTGGAAGATGAGCTCGGGAGTCTTCTCCGCGACATCCTCGATGTTCACACCGCCTTCGCGGCTGGCGATGATGACGGGAGCGGCGTGCTCCCGGTCCATGACGATTGAGAAGTAATACTCGTGCTCGATGTCGACGGCTTCGGCGATCAGTACTTTGCGAACCAATTTTCCTTCTTCACCGGTCTGGTGGGTGACCAGGGTCTGGCCGATCATCTCACCTGCGGTTTCACCGGCCTCAGCCGGGGTATTGACAAGGTGGACTCCGCCTTGGAATCCGTTGGTGAAGGTGCCTTTTCCGCGCCCTCCGGCGTGGACCTGGGCCTTGACGACGATCTTTCCGTCGATCGCTGAAGCGGCAGCGACTGCCTCCTCAGGGGTGTTGGCCACAGAGCCGCCGGGAGTGGCGACGCTGTATTTCTCGAAGAGCTCCTTGGCCTGGTATTCGTGGATGTTCATGGACGATTATAAATTTTGCTCGATCGAGAGGGGCGGTGAATCTACTTGAGTGCCTTGCCGTATTTCTCTTTGTAGAGAGCCTTGGCTTGGCCGCTCCAGTCGTCGTTGACCATACGCTCTTTAAAAGCGAGAAGGTCTCCGAAGACGTCGATATCGGCCTTCTTCCATCTAGCGATCTGCTCGTAGGAGTAGATTCCCAGGCTGTTGAGGCGACCGTTGAGGACCTTGGCGACTCCCTTGATTTTGGTCAGGTCATCGGCCTCGGATTTACCGCTGGTGAATTGAACAGCTTCCTTGGCAGTGCGGTCGAGGACGGTCTGTTGGGCGGCAGTGTATTCATCCTTGGCTGAAGAAGCCGCAGCGGATGCAGACTTGGCGGCGGTCGTCGTAGCAGACTTTTTGGTGGTCGTCTTTTCGGCGGCTGCACTCGAAGAAGAGCCGGTGCCTGCCGGAGTCTTCTTGCCCGTAGTCGATGCGGAGGACTTGCCTGCTTCACCGGTGACACCGTTCGCTGTATCGCCTCGGCGGGCTGCGGCGACGGCATTATCTAGTTCGTAGCGGCAACGGTAGCTACGGAGTGCCCAGCCTAGCCCGAAGAGGGCGATCCCGAGAGGGAAGAGCAGGAGGGCGATGAAGAAGGGGACGGAAAGTTCTTCCAGCATGGTGATTTTGGTTGGTTTGACCCGCGACGAGCGAGCAGACCGACTTTTTCAAAGGAAAGGCACAAGCGCAACCAAAGAAGGCAGGCAATGGTCGAGCGTTTGGTGACGAGGTCCTACGCAAAAATGGTCGGATTTGCCAAAGCTCACCGTATTGGTGAATATGAGGTGGGTGGAGTTCGCTCCGGTTCGGGGTGCGAGGCGATGCCACTTTTAAGGAGAACTAGGCTTCATGCGGCAGTCACTGCAGTACTCTTCACCGTCGGCGGTGACGCGGAAGTCCTCCTCGGGGTCATCGACATCGGTCTTGCCGCAGCTAGTGCAGGTGCTAAAGGCTTCGCCGTCAGTGGATTGGGCCTTCTCGAATTTTTTTCGCCGAGTGGTGGTCTCGCTCTTGTCTCGAATGCTCTTCAGAGTGCTAGGTCCGAAGAATAAAACGAAATTTAGGAGCGAGAGGAAGATCGTGATGCGCATCGCCATCGGGTCGGTGCCCGGGGGCGGGCCGAGAAAAATAAGAACCTGCCAAGCGATGGTCATCAGTCCGACCCACTTCAATTTCACCGGGATGATCAGGAATAGCATGATCTGGAAGTTCGGGTGAAGCATGGCGGCTGCCAAAATGAAGGTGGAGAACAGGAAGCTTCCAGTCGGCCAACCTCCGAACACGATGACTCCGAGGGCCACGAAGAGCATTCCCGAGAAAACATAAACGTTGAGCTTGAAGGAACCCCACTCCTCTTCCAGTGCTCGGTTAATAAAGCTGAGGAACCAGGCGTGGATCAGCACCCAAAGTGGGTTCTCGTTGATCGGCAGAAACATGAAGGAAAACACCCGCCAGATCTGACCGCTAAAGATTGCTTCTCTGTCTAGGGTGAGCAGGTGGTAGAAGCTCGAGTCTCCAAGGCCCTGTCCCTTCGTCGTGTAGGCGACGAGGAAGTAGACCAGCACCTGGAAGGCTGCGACGATCTTGAGGATGCCGGGAAGGGCGAAGCGGCCCAACTTGGGCTCGAGCTTGTCGAGGAGCGACATGACCGACGAAAGCACCGATTCCGCTTCGGTGCCAAGGATTGCGACTTTCGGTTCGCCGATCCCCGGTCGCGTTGACAAGACAGAGCCCCCCGCAGAGGGTATTTAGTGAGTGACTCCGAAAAACTCCTACGGTCCCCCCTTCACCTAGCCCACCTCGATGCCGGAGGGCGGATGGTTGGGTTCGCAGGCTGGGAGATGCCAGTGCAATTCGCGGGCATCATGCCGGAACACCATGCGGTTCGGCAGGATGTCGGGGTCTTCGATATTTCGCACATGGGCCAGCTGTTCCTCGAAGGCGGGGGGGCAGGAGTCTGGTTGGACGGGATGCTGACTAACGACTTGAGTGTTCTCGGTGATGGCGAGGGCCAATATACACTGATGCTAAACGAGCAAGGCGGTGTCATCGACGACCTCATCGTCTATCGCATTGCCGAAGATCGATATTTTCTCGTCGTTAATGCGTCGATGCGCGAGGAGGACGTCGCTTGGTTGGGCGGTCACTTGGCCGACGGGCTAAGCCTGAACGATGCCAGCGAGCATTTCGCCGCCGTTGCCATCCAAGGTCCGAAGTCCGCCAGGGTCTACGCCGCTCTCGCCGAGACCCACGGCCTTCCCCCTCTGCCCGAGCGGAACGGCATCGCCTTCAGTGACGAAGAGAAAACCGTCGTCTGTCGCACCGGATACACCGGTGAAGACGGCTACGAATTGTTCCTTCCGGTGGACGGGGCGCTCGACACCTACGCCGCTATTCTCGCCGCAGTCGCCGATGCCGGCGGCCAACCCTGTGGTCTCGGGGCGCGCGACTCGCTCCGCCTTGAGATGGGCTACCCGCTGAACGGCTCGGACCTGTCCCCGGACCTGACGCCACTACAGGCTGGGTTGAGCTTCTTCTGTAAGTTGGACAAGGCTGACTTTCTTGGCCGGGAGGTGCTTCTACAGCAGAAACAGGATCGTCTCCCCAGCCGCCTCGTCGCCATCGAGGTCATTGGCAAGTCGCCGCCGCCTCGTCCCCACTACCCGGTTCTGGCCAACGGCGAGCAGATCGGTGAGTTGTGCAGTGCAGTCCTCTCTCCGACCCTCGGCAAAGGTATCGGCATGGCCTACCTACCTGAGGGATTCACTCGTCGTGGCACTCAGCTGGAGATCGAGGTTCGCGGGCGTCGATTCGCCGCTGAGGTCGTTCGAAAACCTTTTGCCAAAGCCTAGTCCTCCCCATTAACTTTTTACAACTATGAGCGTCCCCGAAAATCTCCGCTATCAGGATAGTCATGAATGGATCGGCACCGAAGACGGACCCGTCCCCGTCGGAATCACCAATCACGCGCAGGAAGAGTTGAGCGATGTCGTCTATGTCGAACTTCCTGAAGTCGGACGTGAGGTCAGCAAAGGCGACCCGATCGCGGTAGTCGAGTCGGTCAAGGCCGCCAGCGACATATATGCTCCGGTTAGCGGAACCGTGGTCGAGGTCAACGAGGCGCTCAACGACAATCCGGGCCTGATCAACTCCGCCGCATTTACTGACGGCTGGATCTTCAAGCTCGAGGTTTCCGACCGCGACGAGATCTCCGCCTTGATGGAGGCCGCCACCTACCAGAGTCACATTTCGTAAGAGCGATTACGAACCAGCCATCGTCGCACTGTAGCCGACGCAGTCGTCGGGGAGGTGCTACAGAAATGCCAGACTTTGAAGCTTAGTTCGCGCATTTTCGATCATCCGAATCCCGACCTCGTTGGCGAGGAACACCGCCGAAATGCTCCACACGTGGCGCATCGGCAAAATCTCTCCGAACCCAGAGCACTTCCGGACGCTATAAGAGAACCTCTGTTCCCCCATTAGCGAACTCAATTTTCCGAGCTCCCAACTGCCCGACTCCAACTCTTGTCTGGAGACCGAGTGGGGCGTTGTCGGTGAGCTTACCTCGATAGAGCCATCGGCGTTGCCGACATAGGGCCTCTGGAGACGCGTCACAGCCTGTAACTGGAGCCGTTTTGTGTTTGACGCACTTTTTGATACATGTTCAAATATACATATGAAAAACCAACCTGATGCTGAGTCCCTCCTGCAACAGCTCGAAATTCTCCGCACTCAACCCGGCTTTCCTGAGACAGACGCGCCAGAGAAATCCCTTCAAGACCTGGCCGAAGAGATCGCCTTCCTTCGCTACCTCGCCACGATCGAGAAGGAACCTACCAGCACCCTAGCTCGCCAACTCATCAACGACGGAATCGAACTGCCTTCGCCGGAAGACCTCGTTGGCCAACAGCTCCACAACAAACTCTGGGAGGTCATCGCTGGCCTCGCCAAACGCCGCTGCTTCCTCGAATCCACGGACCACCTCAGTGAGGCCGAACTCTACAGGTATCTCTGGCATGAAGCTCTCAACGACAAAACACACGAACTTGACGATCAAATGGGCCCATGCGCCTGTCACCTCGACCTGATCGGCAACGGCAGCGAGGAGGCGGAGAGCATCTATCTCACCTACTACGCCGACGAGCAAGACCGGGAGCATTTCCAAGTGCTCTACGATGATGCCCCCCTTCCTCCCCGCCGGCCTCTTCCGTATGATCGCGATCGTCATCTTCCGAGTCCGTGACCTACATACGTAGCAAGGTCGCGCGAGGGACTTTTAGAACAGAGGTGAACCAAGGAGCGAAGACGCGATGACAAGACCACGGCGACTCCGGGCCGCTGTTCCTTGTTCGCCTTGCCGAAGCACTTTCGATAGAGGCCGAGGTTTTTCGGCCCGGGCACTCTCCTGCTTGACGGGTTGCTATACTCCCAGCGACCAGTCGCCACGGTAGTCCAATCGCTTCAACTGGGTATCAGCAGCCGCATCGTTAGTGATGGTCTCGGTTACGGCATCCCAATCGAACTTTTTCCCACCCATATAGTGAGAAAGCCAGCCAAGGTGACCCGGCGTGATTGATCGGTGACCGGTCTCAGCGGGGCAGATGCACTCCTTGCCGGTCCGGATTCCCTCAAGCCAGTTGTCGTTGTGGGAGCGGGACTGGTAGGGCTTGATCGGACCCCGGTCGAAGAATTCGGCCAACCATTCCGGTGTCGATGACTCGATTTGGCCTCGAGTGACGTAGAGGGTCTGGTCGTCCTCCCCATACCAAGTGATCCCCATGCGGTTCTTGGTGGAAATGTTCACCTCTGTGCCGCTGGCATACTGACTCGTCACTGAATAGTGGACTGGGGTGTCGTAGAAGTCGGCAGGTCGGCCACTGAACATTTCCCAGTCATTGGTGGCTTGGACGGAAATCGGGCCAGATTTGTCGAGATCCATCGACCAGTGGGCAATATCGTGGTGATGGCCGATCCAGTCCATCAGCTGTCCGCCACCATAGGCGGTGTGCCAACGCCACGACCAGTGGTTCCTCGCACCGCTAAATGGCAACATCCGGCTAGGACCGGTCCACATCTCATAGTCTTGATGCTGCGGAGCGGAAGTGATCGAGGAATCGCCTTCCGGCTGAGTCTTGCCTGCTGGCAGACCAACCTCGATCCGACTAATCTTTCCGAGAAGCCCATTTTGGACGATCTCCACCGCCCGGTGAAACCGAACATCGGAGCGCTGCTGCGAGCCGGTTTGGAAAATGATTCCCTTAGCAGCGGCAGCACGATACAGCGCCTGACCTTCGGCAAACAGGTGGGTGATCGGCTTTTCGCAGTAGACGTGCTTGCCGGCGCGAATAGCCTCTAAGGTAGCCAATGCATGCCAGTGATCCGGAGTGGCGACGACGACGGCATCGATGTCATCGCGAGAACAGAGTTCACGGAAATCACTGAGCGCAGCGCAGTCGGAGTTGCCGTATTTGGCATCGACCTTGGCCTTGGCCGGCTCCCGACCCCGATCAAACGGAGCATCGGCGCCCTTCCGGTTATTGAAATTGTGAGCCCGATCGACGTCACAAACCGCGACTACCCGAGCGCCCTCCGCAGTCAGCAGAGTCCTGAGCAAACTACCACCTCTACCCCCGATTCCGATCGCACCGACGGTGATCTGGTTCGATGGCGCATCTGCACCGAACAGAAATCCACTGGGAAGAATAGTTGGAGCCGCTGCTAAGGCGGCGGTTCCGAGGAGGCGACGACGGGAAATTTTAGGGTTCATGACTTGGCTACAGGTGACTCTACTTACCGAGAGGGGTGATTCGAATGTTGCGGAACGATTACTGTCTTTCGTGATCCTGTAGACCGATGTGCCCACTCACAAGTGATCAAGAATTTGATGCGGCCTTGGCAAATTTGCTAGCGGCGAAACGGGTCTTGAAGTCGGCCATGAGGTGTCCGTTCTGTTCGCCCCGGATCGACATCCCGACCCCACGGATAGTAACCGTATTCCACTCGCCATGATTCTTGTAACTAGCAGGAACTGCATCGTAGAGCTCGTAGACAGCAGCGGCTTTCTGCGATTCCTTCAAGGGTTTCGGGTTCTTGCCCCCGGTCTTGAAATTGTCGTGATCGAGGATCTGGATCTCCATCGAGCTGTGCCAGATCAGCTTCTCGTCCTCGCTAGCACGGAAGAAGATCCCGCTTTGCCGCCCTTGGATATCTTCCACTCAAGACTGAGCTCAAGGTCGGAATATGTCTGCCGAGTGAGAAGATCACAATGGCCGAGCCCCTTGGCCTTCTTCTCCTCTTTGCTCAGAAGATTGAGTTCGAATACCCCGTCCCTAAACGCCCATCCTAGGGGCAACACCTTCTGCCTTGTGACCCTTGCACGTGGATTCTAGATATCTGGAAAGAGGATACTCAGTCGCCCCCCTTCTCCCCCTTCTCCTGAGCAAGAAGACTGAAGGTCGAGGCAAAAAGGACGAATTGAGCGCTACGAAGAAGACGCTTCCTCTATTTATGACGATGCCCAGAGGCTGAGCACTTCATGAAATCGGTAACACGCCCGGCTACTTCTTGCCAAACTTATCGATAAATCCCTCGAAGAGCCCCGACTTCTTCGGTGCCGGAGCCGGCTCTTCCACTGGAGTTCCGGTGGTCGAGGTAACGGTCGGTTCAAGTGGTGCTGGCGGCGGATCGTTGCGAAGCTCTGGTGGCAAGGTGCCGCCGTGGAATTCCAGCTGAGCGAGTTTCAGCTGGGTTTCATACGCCTCGGTGTTCTTCAGCTTATTGTAGAGCTGGCGAGCAAGCTCCCGGCCGGCATCCGTGTCGCTACCAAAGTGGACACCGGCTTCTTCGCGTCGGACGGCGATGTCGCTACCGCGTTGGAAGTAGGTCGCTTGGTTCTTTGGATCGATGGCAGAAAAAAGATAGGCGAACATATATGCCTGAGCAGCGTGTCCACTCGGATACGAAGGATGACCCGGGTTGTCGATGCAGGGCTTCAGTGTCTTATCGAGCACTGACGGGCGAACCCGGTCGTGCTTTTTCTTCAGAGCGAAGACGATGGGATTGATCTCATTACTACCGATCTCGAGGAGCCGCTGCGTTTTGGGCAACTTCTCTTCCAAGGTCTGGTATGGCTGATCACCGAAGGAAAAGCCAGCCAGCGTACGCTCATTCAGAATCGCAACCTCAGCCGCTGGGTCTCGCTGTTCCTGCATCTTGTGGAGTTCCGCCAGCTCGGCTGCCACCTCAGGAGAATTGTTTGGTGGCGGTGGCGGGATCTCAACGAAGTCGCGCCAATTGGGGAGCAAGACCGGACGACCCTGAAGCTGCTTGTTGCCCTCGGCATCCCAAGATCCGGTCGAAGAGAATCGGAGCTCGGCGCTGGAAATACCAACGGTGACGAGTGAGGCGAGAAAGCCTACAAAAATGGGGGCCAAAGCAATACGCATGTGCATGTGTAGTCCGCTGGAGAGAAAATATTCAAGAGGAAAGACAAAAAGGACGGTATGTAAAAACTACGTCACTACTTCCCGACGGTTGGCTTTCCGGGCCAGCCGGTGAGGCAATCGACGAACGTCCGCATCGCTTGAGTGGTGGTCACCGCATGGCGACGAAGCACAGCCAAAGGTCGCCAAAAATCGTCTCCCTCGATCGTGGCGGTGCAAAGTCTGCCACTTTCGACTTCGTTCCGAACAGCGCCTTCTGGGACGATCGACATGGCACCCGTGACCTCGACAGCCCGCTTGACGGTCTCGACGTTGTCGAACTCAAGATTCGTTTCGACCCGAATTCCCGCCGTCTTGAATGCCCGGTCAAGTGCCCGACGGGTAGGCTGGTCGGGCTCGAATGCGATCAACTCCAGCCCGTCCAAGTCTGAGACTTTAATCCGCTTTCTCGATGCCAGTTTGTGCCCCGGAGCACAGACTAGAACCAGCCGCTCCTTGGAAAAAATGTCCGCCATAATTCCTGCCTGCTTGGCCGGATAGGCGACAAGCCCTAGATCGACACGCCCATCGAGGACGTCTTGGTAGACATCCGACACGTGACGATACTCGATCTGCAGGTCTACCTCGGGATAGGCAGCCCGAAAGGCATCGACACGAGGCGGAAGGTCGTGAAATCCGAGGCTTCCGATAGTCGAAATCCTTAGCTGGCCCGCGATGACGTTCTGCAACACATCGAGCCCGTCGCCTATGCCATTGTAGATCTGAAGAATTCTGCGAGCCGCGTCATGGAAGACCTCGCCTTCCGGGGTGATCGAAAAGGCCTTGTTGCCTCGCTCGAAGAACGTCACGTCGAACTTGGTCTCCAGTGCACGGATCTGTTGGCTAACGGCGCTCTGCGTGACGTCGTTGCGCTTTGCCGCCTCAGAGAAACTAGTCGTCTCGACGAGATCGCAGAAGACTTGGAGGGTTTCGATTTGCATTTTCTATCGGGGAGTGGGCCTTGTTGTAGCCACTTCTTCCCTACCGCCGACCTATGACTGATGCAATTGCCGAGAACCTAGCCGAGACCAAAAATCGAGTGCTCGACGCAGAACGGAAGGCCGGTCGCGAGCCGGGTTCGGTCGAACTCATGGTCGTTTCCAAGACTTGGCCGATCCACGTTGTCGAGCGTGTCGTCACCACCGGGCATTTACTTTTGGGCGAGAACAAAGTTCAAGAACTCGAAACGAAAGTCCCCGCCATGACGCCCGGGCTCCGTTGGCACCTTATCGGGCACCTACAAAAGAACAAAGTCCGCAAGGTTCTCCCTCTCGTCGAGGCGATCCACACCATCGACTCCTACGAACTCGCCGAGCGAGTCAGCCGCATCGCCGGCGAGATCGGTGTGCAGCCGGGAATCTACCTGCAGGTGAACATCGGCGAGGACGACAACAAGTTCGGCCTCTCGGCTTCGGACATCGAGGAAAGCGATCTGGTCGCCAAGGTTGCTGGACTTGCCAACATCAAGCTCCTCGGCCTGATGACCATCCCACCATTCGGCCAGAGTCCCGAGGAAGCTCGGCCGCACTTCGTAAACCTACGGAATCTGCGCGACCGACTGGAGAAGGCCCAGGGGGTCCGTCTTGCCGGTCTATCTATGGGTATGAGCGGAGATTTTCCCGTCGCCATTGAGGAAGGAGCCACCATCATCCGGGTGGGCTCGTCGATCTTTGGCAAGCGCAACTAGCTAGCTATCCTCCCGCGATCTAGCGCCCCCGTTGCTTCCTCCAGGAACGATTTCGTGGTCGGTATTCGGGTGGTCGTTTTGCTATCCAGCGGATAAATTTGGCCATTTCGGAGTGTTCGACAAGCCGCTCAATGGTATGATACTCACGCGCCAATTCGGTCTCGGTGAAGACCGCATGGATCTTCGAATGACATCCCGAGTGAAGAATAGCGCACTCGCCTTTCGCTCCTCCCTTCAGCTTTGGCACTAGATGGTGACGGCTCTCGTGCTCGGGTGGAATCGGCCGACCACAGAGCGGGCAGATCTTCCAATTGCTTGATTCCTCCCGCATTTTCTCAACTTTTGGCTTCGGGATCGGTCTTTCCCAAGGAACATTGGCACAATGGCAACCAATGCTCCAGCAACCGAAAGCACCCTTCTCTGTGGTTGCCTTCTGGTCTTGTTTTTTCCTTTCTTGGCCATTGCGCAGGAAGAGCCAAGGACACCGACTCCCCCCGAAGGTCTGACCCACTACCTAGGGCGCGAAATCGCCCGTACCATGCACTGGTCCGCCGCTGGTTGGCTAGTCCGTCACAAGCGTGAGCGCGAAGAAGCCGCCAGCACAATGCGCGAAAACCTCGGCCTCAAACCTGGAATGGTGGTCTGCGACATGGGATGCGGAAATGGCTACCACACCCTACCCATGGCCGAAGTCGTCGGCGAAAAGGGCGCCGTCTACGGGGTCGACATTCAGCCAGAGATGATCACCATGCTTCTGGAACGAGCTGAGGAAGCCGAGCTAGGCAACATCAAGGCGGTCATCGGTGACATCGACGACCCCAACCTCCCCGCCGACACTTTCGACCTGATCTTACTCGTCGATGTCTACCACGAGTTTTCCCACCCGATCGAAATGCTCGCCGGTATGCGCAACAGCCTCAAGCCCGACGGCGCCATCGTTCTCGTCGAGTATCGTGCAGAAGACGCCACGGTTCCGATCAAACCTGAGCACAAGATGAGCCGCAACCAGATAATGAAAGAGATGCTGGCCAACCAGTTCAAATTCCAACGGGAGTTCACCGAACTTCCCTGGCAGCACATGATGTTCTTCCAACGAGACGATTTGAAGGGTGATGAATAGCCAGACTTGGGAATACACCACGGTCCGATTCGGGACCAAGGGAGGCTCGGCCAAACTCGATTGGGAGAAGCTCGATGAGGTAATCCAGCGTTACGGAGCCGAATATTGGGAACTGGTCTCCAGCGAATCGTTAAACGGTATGCATGGTCAGACCATCTACGTTCTTCTGATCTTCAAGCGACCTATCGCCGTCCCTACTTCCTGACCCTATCCACCCTCGACCCGGCCTTGGTCGTCGAGGTGGAGTAGCGATCTCGGCTTGTGGACACCCCGCGCTCGACATATCCTGTAGCGCTATTCATGCGGAAGCTCCTCTCAGCATTCCCCCGACCCTTCCTTGTCTTTCTCGCGGCGTGCTTTGTCATCGTCGAGGGGGCTCCGCTCCGCATCGACTTCGTCACCGGACCAGACGATCTGCGCAGGGCCGAGTTCTACCCGTTCTCGTCGTTCCCGATGTATGCGGATTTTTCCGACACCCCGAACTACGTCTACGTCACTACCCCTGACGGCAAGAAGCTCGCCTGCGTGCCCGATCTTGCCGTGCTGTCCTCCGTCTTGAAGAAGGCCTACAGCAAGGAGCTCCGGAAACTGAAGGAGCAGACCGGTATCTCCATGGGCGAGATGACTGCCGCGCAAAAGCGGCCCGCTGGGGACGCGACGCTACGCCTGCTACGCGAACAGATCTCGGCTCAGAAATTCGAAGATGGCTCGCTCCCGCACCTCCAGCTTCACGAAGTCATCATCACCCGCGGCCAAGACGGAATCGAATCGGAGGATCTCATCGTCGGCGATGTCCGGTTCTAACTCGATCTTTCGCCAGTTCTTCCTACCAGCCGTCTACGCGCGCTGGGAATGGATCGCCATGCGGGTCCTCATTGCCCAGGCGATCTTCACCTCGACCGCGCACAATGCCTTCCGATTCGACGTCGCCTCACAGCCACAACCAGTCGGCATCGCTCAGTTCATCGACCTCACCTGGATGGCTGACCCTACCATCCGGGCATGGCTTGGGCCGCTGAGCATCGTCGCCATCGTGGTCTATATGCTCGGTCGATTCTCCACCATCGCGATCGCATTCCTTCTATTCGTCAGCGTCGGCTATGGCACGCTGATGAACTCCCAGGGCGCCATCCACCACACCGGCCAGATCCTCAGCCTAGTACTGCTCGCCCAACTCCTCGCCCTGCTCCGCCCATACTTGTCGAGAGACCCGATCGTGCGGGAAAAATCCGACTTCTCCCGACACGCCGAAACCCAACGCCTTGTCCGCTACTCGCTCCACGCCATCGCCGCGACCTACGTCGCCTCCGGTCTGAGTAAGCTGATCAAGTCGGGCGGCGACTGGGTATCCAATGTCCCCAACATCGCCCTGCAGTTCGAGAAGAACCGGCAGATGGCCTACTACAACTACCACGAGGCACCCGAATCCGAGCCCGGTCTCGCCATGGCCCAGTGGGTCGGAGACAATCCCAGCCTCGCCAGCGCCATGTTCGGCATCGGCCTGTTGCTCGAGCTGTTCGCCTTCGTCGCCCTCGCCGGTCGCGCCTGGGCCTTGGCCTGGGGCGTCGGAATGTTCTTCATGCACATGATGGTCTCGCAGCTCATGGGCCTCGGCTTCGCCTACAACAAGCAGCTCCTCGTCATCTTCGCCATCAACCTGCCTTTCTGGCTCCTCCTCGGCTGGAAAGCGATGCAGGCGAGACGGACCACCACCTAGTTCAAAACTACGCCCATGCCCGAACTCCGCCCCATCACCGACCCGGCGGACCCGGCTCTCGCTCCATTCGCCGATCGCGATTCCAAGGAGTTGTTCGTCTGCGAAGGCCGCTTCGTCATTAACCGCCTACTCGCCAACCCGCGGTTCCGCACTCGCGCGATTCTGACGGAAGAAGGCCGGCATATCGATCTCTTCGATGCCGCTCCGCTCGACGCTGAACTCCTCACGGCACCGACCGAAGTCATCTCCGATCTCCTCGGCTTCGCCTTCCACCGCGGTGCGCTCGCCTTGGCGGAACGCCCAGCACCCGAGCCGTTGGCCACCGCCCTGCCCACCGACTCGCCGCTGATCATCGCCTGCCCGAACGTCGCCGATCCGTCCAACCTCGGCTCAATCGTCCGCAACGCAGCAGCCTTCGGAGCCAGCGCCATCGTCATGGGCCGCAAGGGTGCCGACCCATGGTCGCGCATCGCCATCCGCACCGCCTCCGGGACCTGCTTTCAAGTCCCGATCTTGCAAACCCCGACCCTGCTCGAGGATCTCCGCAGCCTTGCCGAAACCTCCGAAGTCCTCGGCGCCGGCCTCGAAGGAGCCAACCAATGCTGGCTCGCCGACTACCGCCCAAAGCCCGGGAAACCCAAGATCATTCTGTTCGGCAACGAAGGCACCGGCCTGCAATCCCGCTACCAAGACCTCTGCCACACCACCCTGACCATTCCGCTGGCCGACGGCATCGACTCACTCAACGTCGCCGCGAGCTCGGCAGTAATCTTGCACGCCCTCACCGGGAACAACGGATCTAATCTACCTACTTTCTAAAGTCCGGCGACTGCGACTATCCCTTCGGATGCAAACCGTAGGCCTTGAGCTTTTCACGGAGCGTGAAACGGGTAATGCCGAGCCAGCGTGCGGCCTTGGCTTGGTTTCCTTTTGCCCGGTGAATCGCCTGGCCAAGAAGCTCGCGCTCAGCGGCCTCGATCATCGGGGCGTGAGCACCTTCGATCTCGTCCCGCTCGGCGCGGTTCAGTAAGTCGCCGGCAAGGCCTCGAAGGCCAGTGGAAGTATTTTCACCCCCTGGCTGCATTACTAGCTCGTCAGCGAGTAGGGTGCGGATATCGGACTCACCGATGGCGTAACCACGGCATTGGAGCAGAGCTTTGCGGACGACGTTTTGGAGCTGACGAATATTGCCAGGCCACGTCTGGTCGGTGAGAAGGCCGACGGCCTCTGGTGTAATCGATGGAGTGCCGGTTCCATACTCCTGCCCAAACCGTCCGAGGAAGTAGTCGATCAGAAGCGGAATGTCCTCCTGCCGGTCGCGAAGCGGAGGAATCTGGATGCCGGCGACATTTAGCCGATAGAAGAGGTCGCCACGAAACTTCTCTTTCTCCATCCACTCCTCAAGATTGCGGTGGGTAGCGGCGATTACCCGGACATCGACGGGTATATCGTGGTTGCCCCCGACTCGCTGGATGGTGCGTTCTTGAAGAACACGGAGCAACTTCGACTGGAGCGACAGATCCATGTCACCGATCTCGTCGAGAAATAGGGTAGCATTGTGCGCCTGTTCGAACCGCCCGATGCGGGTGCTCGTCGCGCCCGTGAACGAGCCCTTTTCATGACCGAACAGCTCGCTCTCGAGCAAGCTCTCCGGAATGGCAGCGCAGTTCACCGCAACGAACGGTCGGTGAGCCCGGTGCCCATGCTGATAGATCGCCCGGGCGATCAGCTCCTTACCGGTTCCGGTCTCGCCACGAATCAAGACGGTAGCGGGAGTGAGCGAGATCCGAGCCAAGTCCTTGTAGACGCGGGTCATGGCCCGACTTCTACCGATCAGGGTATCCTGTTCGTCGTAGACTTGGGAAATCTCCACTGGCTGCGACATCCGCATCGCTGCCGCCACGGCCTCGCCGATGACGCCGAGAAACTCCTCGCGGTCGAGCGGCTTGGTCAGGTAATCGAACGCCCCACTTCGGATCGCCTCGATTGCCGTGTTGCTCGACCCGCTCTTGGCGCACAGCACGATCGGCAGACGCGGGCGTTGCTGATGAAGGCTTGCCACGAGCTCCAGCCCGCCCGTGCCACTGAGGTGAAATCCACTGACCACGGCGTCGAAATCTCCAGCCAAGGCGATCTTCTCTCCCTCTGCACCGTCTTCGACAACCTCGACCGAATAGCCGACGGCTTCCAGCCAACCGGAAATCTGTTTCCGGTCGGTGGCGCTCCGTTGGATGACAAGGATACCCTTACCCATTCGGGCAATGGTAGGTCAAATCGGGCCGAGGAGACAGTCTAGATTGTCATCGCCGAGTAGCCACCGTCGACCACCAGTTCGTGGCCGGTGATGAATGAGCTCGCCTTGTCACTGGCTAGAAGAAGCGTGGCGCCAATCAATTCGTCGGCATCGCCAAACCGTTTCGCCGGGGTGTGCCCCATGATGCTGGCGACCCGCTCTTCGTTGAGAACCCTCTTGTTCTGCTCGGCTGGGAAGAAGCCAGGAACGATGGTGTTGACCCGGATTCCCTGTTCTGCCCACTCGCGGGCGAGGTTCTTACTCAGGTTGTGTACCGCAGCTTTGGTCATCGAGTAGGTGAATACCCGACTGAGAGGCAGGAGCCCGGACATCGAACCGACGTTGATGATCGATGCCTTGGTTCCCGTCTCGACGAAGTGCTTGCCGAAGACTTGGCAACCGACCAGCACCGCCTTGCAATTGATGTCGAAAATCCGGTCGTATTCGTCTTCGGGAATGTCGAGAAACGGAGTCGGGGAATTGACGCCGGCACCGTTGACCAATATATCGACTTTACCCGACCGTTCGAGCACGCTGGCAAGGAGCTGCTCGATGCCGTCTCTAGACCCCACATCTGCGGCAACAAAATAAGCGGAGCCGCCAGCGCCTTCGATACTCTCGATCCTAGCGGTAGCCTTCTCTTCGCTCCGGCCAACCAGCACGACTTCGGCTCCGGCAGAGGCAAGACCTTCGGCCATGGCTCCGCAAAGTTCGCCGGTTCCGCCGATGACGACCGCAGTTTTTCCAGAGAGAGAGAATAGTTCTTCAAGGTAGGACATGACAGTGCTTTACTAAGATCTCCCCACATGGGCAAGCCTTAGCGACGAAACCCTTATGCCCGAGAACAACTCCACCGCTCCGAAACTACAAGATCTCGCGAAACGCCTCGCCTTGGTCGAGAACCAACTCGCAGCCATGGCTTCTGGGGCGCGAACCGTGACTGATCCGGAATCCGCCCAGTTCGACATCGTCTCCATCGACGGAAAGACCATCGAACCAGAAGTCGAAGGCGAAGCCAGATTTTCGTGGAAGCTGATCGTCCGGTGCGAATCCGACGAGCCACTACGCGTCGATGCCCACATTCAGCTGGTGGATATGGATTCGTTTGCCTTGTTCGAACATACCGCGCGCGGACTGCTACTTCTACGCGGCGAACGCCAGAAGTTCACCGGTATCGTCAGCCTTCCCGCCTCGACTGAGGAGAGGGTGATGGGAGTTAAGGCTAGTTTGAGCTAGGCGAGATTCTCTTTTGTCCAAACCACAGTTCCGGCCTACCCGTTGCCATGCGAGCATCTCAACTGCTTCTCCTTCTCAGTCTTTTACTCGGGGCCTGTACCTCCAGCGGTGTCTATGTCACTGAGGGTCCAGCTGTGCCTGGAGTCGTAGTCGCGGACCAACTAGGCCAGCCGGTGGATCTGCAAGAAACCGTCTCCGGCCCTTGGTCGGCGATCTTTTTCTACCCCAAGGCGAACACCCCCGGTTGATGTAACCAGGTCAAATCGCTGCGGTCTGCAGTGAATGAGATTCGGAGCCGAGACATCCAGATTGTCGGAGTCTCCAAGGACACGGTGGCTGAGCAGAAGATTTTCTCGGATCGCTACGGTGCCTACTACCCACTATTGGCCGACACCGATGGCCGTGTCGTTCGGGCCTTCGGTGTCGGTGAGAATAGAAAAGGCTGGCCAGATCGACAGACCTTTGTGTTGCGTAACGGGCGGGTTATTTGGCACGACGAGCATTCCTCGACCAAGCGGCTGGCCAAGGAGATCATTGAAGCGGTGGATGGCTGGCCGCCGCCGCCTCCGGACTAGGCAACTATTTCGTCACTCTCCGAGTGTCCATTCCAGGGGTTGTGGAGTGGAAGAGTAATCGAGTCGGTGGCGTCGTTCCCACCCGCAGGGGCGGATCCAACTTCGACGGGTCCGTGGGCCGTTCGGGCCATTGGGCGTCGCTGCCGTAAGGAGAGCACTGGGCTTGGTGGTGTAACTCTTGGCGGCCGGGGGACCATCCGAAGCACAGGCCGCCGAACTCACCTAAGAGCATCCCGAGATCCCTGGACCCTGCTTCCGACTCGTCGGAACTTGATGCGGGATATGCGGGATGACAAAAGAGTGGGGCATCGCGAGTGCAACCGGCCTTGCCAGCAGTTGCAGTTCCGCACTAAGGTAGGTGCTCCGCCACCATGCTGCAGATTTTCTTAGTCCTCTTACTCCTCACCGGCAGCACGCTGGCCGCTGACCCGCCTCTGCCCCGCTGGGACAATTCCGCCTTGCTCGGTGCAGGTGAGCCGGTCTTGCCGATGAAAGGTGAAGCGGTCTATGATAACCTTGAATTGGGCAATCCAGTCCATCTCATCCCGTATCAGATAGAAGGCGAGGATTGGTTCGTCTTGCTCGACCGCAAAGGGAAAGTGTCGTCGCTGAAGGCCGATGGCTCGGGCGCGGTCCACCTTGGTATCGATTTTCGCACCCACTTCGGCACCGCGCCGCAACCCAACGACATGTGCTACGGCGCAGCCTTCGACCCGAACTATCCCGATGTCCCCCATCTGTTCGTCTTGTGGAACGACAAACGTGGACCCGAGGCCCGCAACCGCCTCGTGCGTCTAACGATCACCAACCACGCCCCACTCCAGCTCGATCCAGCTTCGCGCCTCGACATCATCGACTGGCCAAGCAACGGCCACAACGGATCTGACCCGCAGTTCGGCCCGGAAGATGGCTTTCTCTACCTACCGACCGGCGATGGCCAAGCCCCGGGCGACCCAGCCAATACCGGCCAAAATACCGATGACCTGCTTGGCTCGATCCTTCGCATCGATATCGCCGGAGCTACTGCGGACAAGCCCTACCACATCCCCGAAGATAATCCGTTCGTCGGTATCGACGGAGTCCGGCCCGAAGTCTGGTCTTACGGCTTCCGCAACCCATGGCGGATGGTCTTCCACCCCGACACCCACGAGCTCTGGGTGGCGGACAATGGCGACACTAGCTGGGAGTATGTGCATCGTATCGTGCGCGGAGGCAACGCTGGCTGGAGCGCCTTCGAAGGCTCCGCTCCCTTCCGCCCCGGTAACGTCCTGAAGGGGCCGACGTTAGTACACACGCCACCGATCATCGAGCACTCGCACGACGTCATGCGGTCGATCATTGGCGGGGTCTTCTACCGCGGTTCGGCTCTCCCAGCACTCCACGACCACTACATCTACGGCTGCTACTTCACCAAGCGCGTCTGGGCTGCCAGCTATCAAAAAGGTGTCATCGGCGAGCCGTTTCCGATCGCCAACCTCGGCCACCAGTTGGTCGGCTTCACCGCAGATCCCGACGGCGAAATCCTGATCACCTGTCTCGATAGCAAGATCCTCCGACTTGTTCCCAACCCTGATGCCGACACCGAACCGGTCGAGCTCCCCGCCACTCTGAGCGGCACCGGCTTGTTCTCTGACACCGCCAACCAGACCCTCGCTCCCGGCGTCCACCCGTATCAGATCAATGCCGACTCCTGGAGCGATGGAGCCACCAAATTCCGGGCCTTCGCCCTACCTCCGACCAAACCATGGATTGGCTTGCTGGTCCGAAGCGGACCAGAAGTTCGTAGCGGCTACCGCCCGCCCGAAGGCTCGGCCTTCCTGCAAACAATCGCGATAGAAGACAAGCCAATCGAAACCCAGATCCTGTTTTTCGATGGAATCTGGCGCGGCTACACCTACCGCTGGCGCGACGACGGCTCTGACGCCGACCTCGTTCCAGAAGCTGGAGCCGATGCCACGGTCGGTAGCAACAATCAGCCATGGCGGTTCTCTTCCCGCGCCGAGTGCATGACCTGCCATACCCAACGCACCGGATTCCTAATCTCCTTCGGCACCCGTCAACTCAACTGCGACGGTGCGGGCGACCTCGGCAACCAGATCGACTGGCTCCGGGCGAACAAGTTCTACCAAGGAGCCGGTCCCCGGGGTGAACTCGACAAGATCGCCAATCCCCACGACAGCGAGACCGATCTCGATTCCCGTGCACGCGCCTATCTCGACATTAATTGCGCCCACTGCCACCGCGAAGCCGGTGCCGGCGGCCGCGCGGCCTTCCAGCTGATGACCTGGCTCACCCTTGCCGAAACCGGTATGGTCGGAGCCAAACCCATGGTCGGCATGACCGGCAATCCCGACACCCAAATCGTTCGTCCGGGTCGGCCCGATCTCTCCGAACTGGTCCACCGCATGAACCTCGATATCCCAGGCGTCCGCATGCCGCTCCTCGGCAGCAAGGTCATCGACACCGCCGGCGTCCAGCTGATCGAAGACTGGATTCGGTCGTTGCCGAAGGAAGAGTAGAGGAACTACGTGTCCTCTAATCGGCGGGCAATCTCTGGGCAATTCGCCAAGAGACCCTTATCGTAGATGTAGAGAACCAGCCCTAGCCCAAATTCTTATCTCGAGGGCAAACATCAGATTTTTCCGATTCTCACCCCGTTTTCGATATCAAGTTGTCAGGTGGTTACTGGGCCTCAACAGTGTTCGTTCATTTGAAGGTGGCCTCGTAGTAGCTAATTCGAACCGGATCGGATCGGATCGACTTCGTTTTTAGCGCCATCAGCTTCGGTATGTGGCTTATGTAGCTTGGAAAATGGCATATCCTAAGAAAACAGCACTGGTCCCCTCCAACTCAGAAGCACCGGTGACGACTTTGGAGTGCCTTCGCACCGCAACCCCTGGTTCTATCTGAGAAGAACACCCCCATCAAAAAATTTGGGCTCGATCCTCTGCCAGCGAGACATAACTGGGGATAATAGGCAGTACACCTACACCCCGTCCGCCGCCAAGGCCTACCTATGCCCCCAATGCAGAAATTCCGAGCAAAAGACCACGTCAGTAAGTCCCCTGAAGCACTCAATTCGGCTACTCCAGAAAATCGCCTTACTTTGGGACAGGCTCTATCTAGGGTCTATATTCTCCATCATGGTCTCCAAGCTCCAAGCCATCGGCCTCCTTCTCCGACTGCTCGCTCTGTTCGGGCTGACCGGACTGCCAACAAGTCTGCCGGCAGCCACGTTCACCCTGACCCCACTATTCAGCCACTACGCAGTCCTGCAACAAGGACAGCCGCTACCAATATGGGGCACGGGTGCGCCAGAAACCGAAGTGACTATCTCGCTCTCGACCGGAGAATTCGCCCGCACCGTCGTCGGTAAGGACGGCAACTGGACCGCCCTGCTACCACCTCTAAAAGCTAGTAAAAAACCTCTCGTTATCACGGCGACACAAGGTGCTCACACCGTATCGGTCGAAGAAGTCCTCATCGGTGAAGTCTGGGTAGTCGCAGGTAGCGCAGCTGTGGCCGACCGAAGTACCGGTCGGGACGAGAGCCGATTGATCGCTGGAGAAGCCGACGAGGGACTCCTCTACCCAATTCGAACATTCCGAATTCCACCTGGGACCGCCAAGGAGCAACCGGTCTACCCCGCCTCAAACTGGCTTCCCGCGACAACCAAGTACATTGCCGAGTTCGGTCATCTTGGCATCTTCTTCGCGCGGGAACTTTCCCAGGCCCGGGATGTGCCAATCGGTATCATCGAGGTCTCACACAAAAAGGCTAGCATCGGAGCTTGGATACCGGCTCGCTCCTATGAAGAACACCCAGGAGCAAAAGCCGTTCGCGACGAACGCTGGGAGTTGGAACAGCGCCGTCCACGCCTCGATGTCGCGCACGAAACCGCACTGGCAACATTCCAAGAGACCAGCGCACGCCCCGGAGCGACCGACACAGAACTGGAAGTTCCGATCCACCCACTAGCACTGGACCACCCGAACTCTCCTGGATCCGTCTACCGAGCTATGGTTGCTCCGCTGATCCCCTATGGTATCCGAGGCGTCCTTTGGGACCACGGAACAATCGACTCGGTGCCAACGAAAGCTGCCTCCTACGATGAAGTTCTTGGTGCTCTGGTCGATGGCTGGCGATCGACCTGGAAACAAGAAGGTCGAGATAGTCTACCATTTCTTGCTGTCCAAGCCCAAGCCCAACTAGAAGATGCGAATAACGTTTGGGCGCTACCAGTACTCCGCGACTCGCAGCGAACATTCGCCAACCAAACTGGCAATAGTACCATCGTCGTTTCCTTCGAGGTCGGAGACCCTAAACTCCAGTATCCTCATCGCGCTAAAATCGCAAAGCGCGCTGCACTAGTAGCCAGAGGAGTTGTCTACAAAGAAGAGATCGCCCACTCGGGGCCGACCTATCAGTCGATGCGAGTCGATGGCACCGATCTCCTTCTAGAATTCGATCATGGCGGAGGCGGGCTCATATCCTCGGATGGCACTCCACTGCGGCACTTCTCCATCGCCGATCGATACAAGGGATTCTTTCCAGCCGAAGCGGCAGTTGAGGGCGAATCCACGATCCGGGTCTCTTCGCCACATGTCACCAAGCCGGTAGCTGTCCGCTACGCTTGGAGTCCTGCTCCAGAACGCCCAAATCTCGCCAACAAGGCTGGCCATGTCGCAGGCCCCTTCCGTACCGACGACCGGGAACTCCGCCCGCCATCCCGCTAGTCCACGGCTCCAAAAAGATACATGAGCGACAAGGTCTACACTGTCAGCGGACTCACCCGCAAGATCCGCGGACTCCTAGAACTGGAGGTTGGCGAGGTATGGATCGAGGGCGAGGTCAGCAACCATCGTGCGCAAGCATCCGGACACCACTACTTCACCCTCAAAGATTCCGGTGCCCAGATCAGTTGCGTCCTATTCCGTGGTCAGGCTCGAACCGCCAAGGCCTTACCCCAGAACGGGGTGCAGATTCAAGCTTTCGGGGAAATCTCTGTCTACGAAGCCCGTGGCCAGTATCAGCTTATCGTCCGCAACATGCAGCCCCAGGGAGCAGGGCAGCTGCAGGCGCGGTTCGAGGAACTAAAGCGCAAACTCCACGCCGAGGGCCTCTTCGATGAAGCACGGAAGAAGCCCATCCCTCGGATCCCCCGTACGATCGGCATTATCACATCCCCCACCGGGGCGGCCCTCAAGGACATGATCAATGTCCTCGAACGGCGCTCCCCATGGCTCCAGATCTACTTGTTCCCCGTTCGAGTCCAAGGCGACGGAGCAGAATGGGAAATCGTCCGCGCCATCGAGACGGCCAACGCCAAGTCCGGAACGTCGATCCAAGAGATCGATACGCTTCTCATAGCCCGCGGCGGCGGAAGCATCGAGGACCTTTGGAACTTCAATGAAGAGTCCGTTGCCCGCGCGATCGCGGCGTCTGCGATTCCGGTGGTCTCCGGCGTCGGCCATGAAATTGACTTCACCATAAGTGATTTTGCCGCCGACCTCAGAGCTCCGACCCCGAGTGCCGCTGCTGAATTAATCGCTCCAGATGTCTCCGATCTACGCGGACGTCTCGAAGAGTTGTCTCGCCAACTCGACCTACGCGTCCAAACCCGCCTCTCCCGTCAGGAGGAGATCCTCGACAACCTTGCTCAGAGTCCAGTCATCCGAGAACCTGAGCGCGTCGTCCGCGAGCACGAACAGACGCTCGACCACTACGCCGTTCAGCTTCGGGCCCAAGCACTAGAAGGGATCTCCGAGCGAAAGGAACAGGTCGATGCCGTCGCCTCAGCCTTCGCCGTCCACAGCCCCAAGCAGCTTCTGGACAATGCATCGGAACGGACGACTGCGATCGCCAACCAGCTACGAGTTCTACTCGAAGGCCGCCTCAGCCGAGAAGAGGAACACCTTCGATCTGCCGGCGCCCTACTCCATTCACTTGGGCCCCGCTCAGTCTTCGACCGCGGATTCAGCCTGACAACCGACGCGAAAGGCAATCCGCTTAGCTCTGTGAAAGGCCTGACCAAAGGCGACCAAGTACTCACGCAACTGAGCGACGGAACCATCGAGAGCGAGATCGAAAAAGTACGCCCGGCGAAGAACAAGGCCTAGACTAAAAGTGGCGCTAGATGAAGCGGATGTTCGGTCAGAGAGGTTTAGCCTAGAAACAGCAATGATTAACCACATTCGGAGCGAAGCGGAGAAAGCCGGAGGCAAAACTAACGGAAGAGACGGAAACTAAGACAGTTGGGCAGATTCTTGATGGGATTCAGCAGTCACCCTATGGGTGAGGCGCAAGGATCTCGTAACTGGTTCATTTTCCGTGCGTTTCCGTACCTTCCGTGGTTCCTATTCTCGTTTTTAGGTTTAGTTCTATATCATCCAGAACCGAGCCCTAGCGAGAGTGAAGAATGGGAGCGCAGCGGACATAGCCGCAGGCAATCTCTAGCACGAAGCCAGTGTCCCAGCTCCCCACAACCCGTCGCAAATCATTCCCGAACTGCCGCGCTGAATACGCCAGTCGATCAGCCAAGCCCTACGGGTAGCGCTTGATCACAGCATTGCGGCGTAGTCGGTCCAGCCACTTCTTTTCGACTTCCCTGCCCTTCTCGGCCTTCACACGGGCCTCCACCGAATCACGAATTTCTTCGAGCGGGGTCACCTGACCTGCCTTACGGGCTTCGACCCAAAGGAGTGTGTAGGCACCTGGGCTTTCGACGATCTCGCTAACCGCGCCTTCGGCAGTGGCAAAGGCGATATCGGCCATCTGCTTGCTGATCGCACTGCGATCGATCCAACCGCGATCACCACCGCTAGATGCTGCGCCGTCAGTCGAGTGGGTCTTGGCTAGATTCGAGAAATCGGCACCAGAGACCAACTGGCCACGAAGATCCTCAGCGAGCGATCGTTGTGCCTCAGGGGTGACGTCCTCGAGCCCGGAAAACTTGGGAATCGTCAGAGTCCGGAGTTTGACGTAGTCGTTCTCGCGGAACTCGGAAAGGTTCTCGTTATAGAAGCGCTCGATCTCCGTGTAGGTCGGAGGCTCAACTTTCGCTCCCTGCTGGCTACGCATGTAGTTCGCTACCAGCTTCTTCTCCTCCATGGCGCGGAATTCCTTCAACGTCATGCCGAACTGGCTCAATGCCTTGAGGAATGCCTGACGGTCGCCGTCGTAGCTCTTCCGAATGATCGTGTTGATCTTTTCGTCGATGAACTCGGCTTTGATTGCCCCACCGGCAGATTCGAATTCGGAAAGGATCAGCTCGTTCTCGATCAAGGCATCCAAGGCATCGCCTTTGAGCTCTTCGAGTTTGCCCTTCAGCGCCGTCGGGTCGTTGCCATACTGGCGAAACAAGGCCTGCGATTGGGCCATGACCTCGTTTTGGACATCTGAACGCGTGACCACCTTACCATTCACGACGGCAGCCAAGCCGTTCAGCGGTGCAGCCAGAAGTGGTGAAGTGAGTCCCCCGAAAGCAAGGGACACACAAAGAATAGAACGCGCCAGGGCAGGGACAATAGTTCTCATAGACTGATCAGACAGTGGTCACGATGACCTTGTTCAAGGCTAGAGTGAAGAGTTTCGAAGTCAAACGGCTCTAGCCACAAAGACGGATGGCTAGAAAAGGATTCCGTGGACGAACTGTGGCCGAACGGCCACGGTAATCAGACCATGCTCGGCTCCCCCCGGAAGCGCCTCCCAAAGACTCTCGTCGATCTCTACGACCGGGCCAGATTCGAACTGCTGTCTCAGCAACAACGCCTCAAGCGCGGGAACAAGATCGAATCGTTTCCCGATCACCGCCTCCTGAATCTAGGATGCGGGCCGGACTCGATCGGCCAGTACGAGGGGTTTCTCAATACCGATCACTTCTGCTTTCGTGACCAAGTCGACTTCTGCCTCGATCTCCGTGAACCGCTACCGTTCCCGGATCACGAGTGGCAGGGCATTCTGCTCCACCACGTCTTCGAGCACCTGCCGCCGGAGACTACCGACGCGCTTCTAAAGGAATGCCTACGTGTGCTAGAACCAGGCGGCGTTCTGCGTATCGCGGTCCCCGACTGCGGGCTTGCCGCCCAACTCTACACCGACGCCTCCAGAGGCGATGCCGAGGCGGAGAAGAAGCTCTCAGCGATCCTCCCCGACTTCCTCGGCGACTTCGATACTCCGATGGACGCGCTCAACGAGTTCTTCCATTCAATCCCCGAGAACCGACATCACGCGGGCTACGACGCCATTAATCTTGGCAAAGCCATAGAGCGCGCAGGGTTCGCCAAGGCACTACGCCAAGAGTTCTCAACGTCGGAGCTAGCGGAACTCGCCGTCGGCCACGAGGACTGGAGTTCGTTCTCGCTGTATGTCGATGGGGTGAAGAGCGACTAGCCCGCATTTCTCACCCGTTGATTTGATTTGGCCTCAGGTTCTTCGCTGGTAGCTGTGTAAGGCGATATTTCGGCGATTCGTGGCGATGCCGTAGCCTTTTTGGACTCGACTCGTCCAGTCTTG
>Ga0209186_1000090_pt1 | contig 73719 bp, 55 predicted proteins | sample SidtaG_FD_187426 | JGI IMG/M metagenome (GOLD analysis project Ga0209186, IMG submission 187426) | Marine algal microbial communities from Sidmouth, United Kingdom - Sidmouth_Male2 metaG (SPAdes) (version 2) | ecosystem: Host-associated > Algae > Red algae > Unclassified | place: Sidmouth... | reverse complement strand
CCCCAAACCCAACTAAAAAGCCACCTAAGAGTAATATTGTGACTCCTGTAAAAGAAGTTGCCGCGGCAACTCCAAATATTTTTTGAGGTAATAGACCTGAAATGGGATTAGGAAATCCTAACTGCTTCAAGGCACTAATCGTGTCAGGATTTAATATGATTGCAGCATCTGAAGTTAGATAATTGGCAGACAGAAAACCTCCTAGTATTAATCCTCCTAGAAAAACAAGATTCCATCTTTGGGCTTTCCATTCGAACTGAAAAAAACTAGCAAATTTGCCTCCTCCTGCCATACTGCACATTGTCCGAAGGTTGTTTGAAAGCCCAAAACTCTCTCCGAAGTAAAGCAGGAGAAACATGACAATTGCAATTAGAGGGCCAGCAAAGTACCACGGCCAGGGTTGTAAGATAAATTCCATGTTTCCTTTTTGTTTGAGTTATATAATAGGACAAACTTACAGGACATTATCTTTACAGAGTGTAACAAGTGTTACCAAGAGACCAAACTTATAACTTAGATCCGGGATTATTTTTTAGCCATGAGGGCTACCACCTCTATATTGTTTCGTTGGTAGTTGATTTTTCCATCAAGGGCTAATTTTTTCATTAATCTGGAAATGACGACTCTGGAAGAATTGAGTTCGCTTGCGATTTGCGAATGTGTCAATTGTAAAACACTACCATGCCTAATCATTGCTTTCTCTTTTAGGTATTTGTACAGCTGACTTTCCATATTGTGAAAGGCCAAAATATCAATCGCCTCAAGCATTTCTTCCAAACGAATGGAATAACTATTGAAAACAAATGCTCTCCAAGAGGCAAATTTAATCGTCCACGCCTCCATAAACCCTACAGGAATGAGTATCAACTCAGTAGGTTGTTCGGTGATCGCTCTGATTTTGCTGCGTTTTCCGCCCAGACAACAAGACATAGTCATGGCACATGTATCTCCAATCTCTAGGTAATATAGTAGTAATTCATTACCATTATTGTCTTCTTTCATTATTCTTATTGCTCCTGATAGAATGAGGGGCATGTACGTCAATTTGTCGCCGATATCGATAAGCGGAACGGCTGTTTCTAGCTTTCTGAATTGACCGTTTTGAGCAATGGTTTTTAACAGTTTCTCTTCTAAAACATACTCGTATTTTTCTTGAAGTTTGTCCAGCATGATCACAATATTTAAACGCTAATATACTGAGATATTAATTAGTGTTCTAATTGACAGCATTACCGCAATTTTTCCTTGAGTTTAGTCAGTAGCCAGCTTCGTTCTGGTAAACCATTGGAAGGGATAGCCTGAATTTCTGCAATAATTTGGTTGACCGTTTGATTATCCTTCTTTACGGTATTGATGATTCTTTTGACAAGACTACAGAAGTTGCGATTGCTGAGTAGATCGTTCTTGTCAAGTTGTTTTTGCTTTTTGCTTAGAAAGACCTCTAAATTAGAAATAACACCATAGATTCCATCATCTTCCAGTTCATAGTAGATTTGTATTTTCATGATTTTTTCTGATATCTGGAAGAAGATGTACTTAGAAATTTCGATTTGACTAATGAGTTGATCTGCCTTTTTTATGGCTCCTCTTTCGAAAGCGATTTTAGCCATACCGTAGAAGTACAAATCCCTTCTAAACCGTTGTTCAATTTTCTTCTCATAAGTTTTAAGAAATGTCTCTAACCAGTCAGCGTGATGACTTTTGATAGCGGCAGTAATGATGTTTTTAGCATCTTGACCTCTAATTTTTTGATCGATGAATAAATAGCCTTTTTCTAGAGCAATCTCATGTTTTTGGAAGTGCTCAGTGTAAAATTCTGCTTCTGAAATGTCAGTATAGTTTAGAATGGTATTTAGGAAAACGAAAAAATTGTACTGCTCCTCTTGACTTAGTAATTCACTTCGTTGTTGAAAAATATCATTTAGATTATCGTAATTAGACCGCTCGATTTTGTTCATCGACTTCCCCTCTACATCCTTGTGAATAGTTTCCCGAATCAGTAATAATGTCGAAGCCGTTTGATACCACAATTCGATAACAGGATTAGAGGCCACCGATTCCGGAATAGAAGTTATAAAATCATTGATCTGAGGTGATAGTTCATCATGGTTTCCGATCAGACTGTTATTGAGAATGTCGCAATATAGGTTCAACACAGAAAGAAACAAATAGTGATTCATATTATCTAACAGTTCTCTGTTCCGCTCTTTGAGGGGAAAGAATTTACTGAGATACATAGAATAGGAATAACTAAGATCTAACTTTTTTTGTAACTGCTCAATGCCTTTGTAATTTTTGTCGATGAGCTGATCTATGCGCTTATGCTGATTTTCGAATCGATTGTCTTTTAGGGTGTTAGGAAGGCGTTCAAAGAAAAAATTCAATAATGCGAATTCTTCTGAATAAGGTTGATTATTAATTTGCAAGCAGTTGATAAATCGTTTTACCGTTTCAAACAATTGGTTGAGTATACGGTTGAGGGCTTGCTTGTCAAATTTGCTTTTAGGCTTTATCGATTTATAGGCTTGTTCTGCTGTAAATCGCTTGTGATCATAGTTGGATTCGAAAGAATATATAAACTCATATAGCTTAATGATTTCCTGGTTTTTATTAAAGACTGGATTGTTAAGGAAATCTTTTATACCTTGACGTTCAGATTTTGTCATCAATTCTAAAAGTCTAACCACTTTTGTTTTCTTCATTTTAAAGGATTTTGATCTATTTGAAAACCACTTAAAATACTGTATTAGTGGTGGTTAGTTAAAAAGTGAATAAATTGACTTCCGGATTTTGAAATAAATAGGAAATTGTATAAATCAAATAATATAACTACCATTATACTACAAAAACCAGCTACTATGAAATATTTTGTCTTTCCAATTGTTTTTATTCTACTTGTATCGTTTACTAGCTTTACAAATGTAGAAAATCATTATAACAATGACAACTCAATTTGTCAACCAATTGAAAACCTCTATGCAGCATATGACTCCAGAAATGGTAATTTGCAGTTGAAATGGGATGATGTAAAATCAGATATTACTTATTTTGTTATCGTAAATGGTGTGATGTATCAAACTGCTTATCCCAATCTTGTTATTCCTACGACACCTCAGTTTTCAACTCAAGGAATACATATAGAGATTAGAAAATCTTGTCAAACCATGGAAGAATTTAGTTTTAACGCTTCCTTGAGAATGGAGTGTAATGGCGGACTTGAGCCAGGACCGCAGTTTCCCAATTCTTTAAAGCCTGATGATAAAGGCGGTTGTTGTATTATCGCAACTTCTGGTAACATTAACGTTCATTCTCCATGTTCTGTGTCCTCTAGTACTACTGACTAAGTTGCTTAAAGGAAGTAGTCACCTTTAAACGCCCCAAAAACAAAGAGTATTAAGTTTGGTATTAGTAGGTAAAATCGTCATCCTAAAGAGGATGGCGATTTGTTTTTTCCTAGTCAACCATAAAGCATATTCCGGGATTAACCGTTCTTTTTACAAGTCCATTACTGGAATTGACTTCTTTATTAGTCTATTATATAGTAGGAAAGTCTATAATTCATTAAAAAAAACGATAGCTAAATATAAAAATTAAATTTTTCTAATTCCTTGATTAGGCATTGCTTGGTAATGTCAAAAAGAAAGCCGTACTTTGCAAGCAGAATATTATTTTGTGACTAAACCCACAAAAGTAGTCTTAATATTTGAATAATTTAGTCTGTATGAAGCAATGTTGGCTAACCGCTTGGACCATCATTTTTATTTTGCCGTTCCTTGTTGCTCAAGAGTTAACACTCCTTGAGCCTTCTGACATCCGTGCACCCCAAACATCCACAAATCCGTTGTTAGAGTATGTGCTTGCTGATGATACCTTAGCACTCTGCGATTTGCTCTCAGAAGGCATGAATCCCAATTACGTCCTAGAAGACGGCCAAACAGCCTTACACTACACCCAAAACCCAGGAATAGCGGCACTACTCATCGAGTATGGAGCTGATGTCAATGCCAAGGACGACTTTCACAACAGCCCTCTGCACCATGCCGTCTCTAATCTCAACCAACCGCTTACACGATTATTGTTGGAAGAAGGCGCGGATGCCAACATCCAAAACAAAAGTTATTACACACCACTACTTCAGTGCTTAGAAGAGCCAGAGCAAGAAGCGCTCCGAGCTAATATCGCTCAGTTACTGCTAGAACATGGCGCGAACCCGAATGTCAGTACTCAGTTGTATCAGAATACACCACTTTATTTTGCCGTTCAAGCCCAAAATCAGCAAGCAGTCATTGCTTTGCTAGTCCATGAAGCCAACCCTAATGACATACAGGGTGAAGCAGGAGCCCCGCTCGATTTGGCGTCTAAGCTCGCCGATACTACGCTCATTCATCTCTTAAAAGGGGCTGGGGCAACACACCTACGACTGCGTGAGGATCTGTTGCAGGCGATGTATGAAAACAACAATGCCCAAATTAGCACATTGGTTACTGCCGGACTTGAGTTAAATTTCAAGTTTGAGGATATTCAGCTTTCTCCACTTCAGGCAGCTATCAAGTATATGCAAAGCGCTACAATCGTACAACTGTTTTTGGAACAAGGTGCGTTACCTGATTTCATGGACACGCTTACTAATTCCCCTTTGCATTTGGCGATAGATACTAAGAGCGAACTGCCAGTCATCGAGCTATTGGTAGCGCATGGTGCGGATCTCAATACTGTGGACATTAATGGTAAATCTGTATTGTACAAGGCGGTCGAACTCGAAAACCAACCGCTCATTACGCTGTTATTGAAATATGGCGCTGATCCGGCATTTATTGTCAATGACCAAACCATATTGGATCTGGCTAAAGACACCGAAAATATTGATCTCATCAAGCTGTTTGAGCAGGATGGAGAAAACTAGGATTTATGTATTGATTTTGGGCCGCCCTTTCATTCACAAACAACCTATTACATAGGATGGTTCGTTCATTTCAGGTCACGTCGTCCAGCACTCTCACCGCCTACTGCACAAGGCTATACGCGCAGTGTTCAAACAACACTTCCCACCGTTCGTCCAACCCCTAATATAATCCAGATTCAAGTCGGATGGACTTAAGGAGCGACCTCAATTTTATGTTTTTTCCATTGCAGGATCCAGGTTTAACACGAGTCTTACTGAACATATTGAAAGAAGACTTGTTTCATTACAAAGTTGAGTTAGAATAATCATCGAACTCAGGTTGCAAGAATCATTTCGCTTATGAATACCTTACCACCAGGTCAGAAAAAGTCAGATCACTTCCCGCGATTCGGGCTTCCACAATATGCAAATCGTTTCCCAAAAGAAGTAGATATCATAAGGTTTTCGATAGGCGGCGATTTGGAAGAATTTGAGCTCTCTGAAGAAATAAAATCGCTGCCAAGAACAAATCAAGTCTCAGACTTTCATTGTGTAACAACATGGAGCAAGTTACAGCTCAATTGGAGCGGATATAGGTTTTGCGATTTTTACAACAAATTGATTTTACCTAAAGTATCACAGGAAATTACATTCGTTGTTCTTAAGGCACAAGATGGCTATAAAACAAGTTTGCCATTAGCAGATTTAATGCAACAAAATGTCCTACTTGCTGATCAACTTGACCAAAAGCCGCTAACCATGGAGCATGGAGCACCGATTAGGATTGTTGCACCAGATCATTATGGTTACAAAAATCAAAAACACATTTATCGAATCGAGTTTTATACTGAAAAGCAAATTGTAAAACAAGGGTATCTAAGTTTTATGGATCATCCTAGAGCAAGAGTTGCTTTTGAGGAAAGAGCTAGCATAGGGCCAAAAATTTTCTTTCGGTGGTTATATAAATTCGGGATTAAAGGAACAATCAGGGATTTTGAAATGGCGACAGCTAAGTATAAGGCCAAATTGAAAACTGAAATTGAAGATAATTAATGCATAAATTCTAAAGAGCTGTGTAAATCTCCATGAAATGACCTTAGAAATAAAGCCTATTCTAATCATAGGTTAGTTGCACAGGAACCACACAAAATTTACTAAGTAGGAGTCGTAAACCCTAATCGGCTCGTTTTTTGCCTAGCCATTAAAAGGAATAAAGGATGCAGGTAAAGTGCACTTTGAGAACAACTGCATTTCTATTGTTATTTATAAATTAAATTATCTGACCATGAAGCCAATCCTATTTTTATTGACTATGCTAATTTCTATCGTTTCCTTCGGACAAACCGCTGAAGTAGACCAAACTCTCCTTGATAAATTCAGAAAAGAGGTAGTGGTAAAGAACCCAAAACTAACACCATCGGACTTGAAAGAAATAGTCATCTCTGATCGGAATACGAGCCGTAAAAGTGGCGTGCAAAACATTTATATTAAACAGCTTTATTTGGGTATTGAAATTTATAATGCCATTTCCAATATGAATTTGCTAAAAACAGGAGAAGTACTTACGCTTAACAGCAGAATAGAGACTAATCTGGCCACGAGAATTAAATTCACGGAACCCAGTATATCTGCAATAAAGGCGATGAAAATAATCGCTTCTGAGAATAACTATAAGGCTAAAAAAATCAAGGTGTTGGAAGCTTCTAAAGGAAATAACCAACAACAGACATTGTGTGTTAAATGTATTGCTGAAGAACCCGTTCCTGCAAAACTGATTTACTACAATGGGAATAATCGACAATTGACGCTCGCCTGGATCATTACCGTAGATGAAATCAAGTCAAGTGATGTTTGGACCTTTTTCGTTGATGCGCAATCAGGGGAAATCCTGCACAAAGAGAATAGGACGTTGAATTAAGAGGTATCACGTTATACTAATATTCGGTTTATATAGAAACCCGAATCAAAATAAAACAAGGTGATTGACAATTCAATCACCTTGTTTGCTTTAAGAATTTTATAAAGAGGAGAATCGGTTAAATACAATTGTTCATGCGTTATTCTTTGATAATAAATTTACCACTGCTCATCATTTGTTGTTCATCAGAAATCGAAAAGAAATACACACCTGAAGACAACTGATTTTTGTTGATGCGGTACCTATTGTTTACCATAGATTATTCATTAACCATTAACCATTGAGTCTACTCCGAAAAGTCTAATTTTGTAGAACTTTAATCATATTTTTGTAAATTACAATATGTAGTTTGCTGTTATTGTTCGTTTTTGCCTTGACGCAAAAAGAACCAAAAAAGTCAAGAATTATAAACTCGCTCCGCTCAAACACTATAATTCGGCTCTCCCATGTTGATGCTACATGGGATTCTATCATTTTTGCAATACATATTTTGTTTTATTTTAATTTGATCAAAGTAAAACAAAAAAGGACTTTCCGGAGTGGACTCACCATTAACCATTATTTACCTACCGGTTTAAGTCCGAAAATATCCCATTATTAACACTCCATAGAATTCGGTCATCACCATTAATGTCGCCATCGAGATTCATATCAGCAGCATTGTAGACGTTAAATAAGCCATTGGCAATACTCCATGCTTGTCGATCACTACCGTTGATATCGTAACCTGGTGTTTCGTTTAGTTGCTCACAGTTGCCACCATACATCGCCCAGACACCAGTAATGACTTCCTTGGCAGCAAAACCGCCACCTGCCATGTAACCATCTTGTGCAGTAAAGTCAAACACAAGTGTCTTGTCTGTCACCGCAACAGGCGTAGGAGACATCAGACCATTGTGTGACCAGTGATCCGCCTTTACATAGTAGCTTTGTCCATTGACCAAAAAGTCCACAGGTTCAGGGAAGACTAGTTTTCCGTTATTCATTACTAAAGCAGCTGTGCGACCTACGGAAGTAGACGGCAGTGGCCCTTCTCTAAATTCAATCAGGACCCAATCAATCGTTCGTCCATGACCATTGTCTGCAGCCATATTAGCATAAATGTTGTTGTCGAAATTACTAGATTCTGTTCCATTATAATTCCACGGTGCTGCGTTATAGGGTAACATCAGACTTGAGTTATTAGCCTGCCCAGGCAATAGTCCTAATGGATTTAATGCGGAAGTCATTTGATTGATGGCATCGTCATAACAACCTTCCATAAATAATGTGATATCTAATGCAGTCGTATTACCACACCCGATTTCTCGCATTTGAATATTATCGAAGTAGACATCCGCAGCAGAATTGGCTAGGAAAAATTCAAATCGAGCATTCGGATCATCTGGAAACTCCATCGTGATAATCGTTCTGTAAGACTCCGTATTAGCACTCAATTCAAAAGCAGAATATGTGTAAGTGTCATAAGGTGTTACTGATTCTCCTAGTTTTAAAGTAATGACTCTGCTAAATTCTGCTCGGGCATCAAAAGTAATTTCATATTGTTTGCCTTGTTCCAGATTCGCACCACTTATCCCAAAATTGATATCCCATGGATTAGGCATCTGTGCTGGGATCTCCACAAAAGCTTCTCCAGCTGCAGAAACTGCTGTACAGCCAGCACAAGTAAATCCACCTATACTACTAGTAAACAGCTCAGGGCCTACCTCGTCACACAGTTCTGGAACGCAACTGGCATCACTCAACACAACATTATCAATAACTACATCTCCTTGCTCCTGTCCAGTAAAGAACTCAATTGCAGCATTCGCCTGGGTTGGATCAGTCATCGTGAATGAATAAGAGTGAGCAGTCATATCCGTAGTTAGACTTTCCGTTACATAGAAGTAAGAAGCAAATGGGGTAACGGCCTCTCCGAGTTTAATACCAATCTGACGGTTGACGGCTGCTCTTGCGGTGAAAGAAATCTGATAACTCTTGCCTTGTTCCAGTAACAGTCCTGTTTGTTTCAGATTCATACTCCAAGGATCAGGTCCAGGTGTTATAACCTCAATATAAGCTTCTTGGTTGACATTTTGAAAGGTGCCACCCCCATTAAACTGCCAATTACTCAAACCAAAAGAAAAATCACCATTGAGGATTAGATTACAAGGATTAATGACTATTGGTGTACCAGCACAGTTACAATTTCCGTCCTCTATATCACTTGATGTATTCGGATCATTATCGTTACAAGGAGTTCCCAAAGGAAGACAGGAGTTACCCGTAAACACAATTGTTACCGTCTTGTCGTTTTCAAGTACAACAGGAACGGTTTGAGTTAGGCCATTATAATTGATAGTAATAGTATGTTTTCCTTTAAATCCTCTAATCATTGCTTCACCATTCGACGATGTGACGGATTGTTCATTGGTCCACCAGTCATTAAACACTTTATCGATAAATGCATTACCTCCAGGCTTCAAATTCCAGTTGATGTCATACATTGGAGCATCGTCTTTCCAGTGTGCACCATCCCAGAATCCCCACATTAAAAAACCATTTACACCTTCATGACTAAAGCAAGAGGTCAGAAAGTCACGCATGTATTCATATTGGATAACAGGATTTACACCATCCATATCAAACTCAGTAATCTTCATTTCCTTACCATACGTAACATGATAGTCTTCCAGAATATTATATACAGTCATTGGATCAACTGGAAAATTGTCTATATGAGACTGAAAGCCTATACCTTCGTAGTTAACTGCATTTCCTAGTTCTGTTAAAAATTGTTTGTATCGTGTTGTTTGTCCCAAATTCAATCCTCCAGATGTAATCGTAACATAATCATTGATGTAACGTTTGGTATTAGGGTCAAGTTGTTTTGTTTTATTAAAGGCTTCAGGATAAATCTCTCGTCCCGTTGGATAACCTGGAGAACCTGCCAATGCCAATTCTAAATCTCTAACTATAGTCATTTCGTTGACTACATCCCATTCTTCAATTGCACCGTTGATTGTAGGATTATTGAGCATGGTGTTGAAATGGTTGTCTATTTGTTGTAGCATATATGCAGGGTCATTTTGATTGGCTTCCATGCGAGACGGCATAACGTTCCAACCACCCCAAAGTAACGCATGCCCCCTAATTCGAATTCCCCTTTGTCCTAGCCAATTGATGGCATTTTCTTTTTCAGCCACAGTACCAGGAAAGTTATTTTCCCAGGCAGGCCATTTTAGGTCATTTTCAAAGACAACCTGATTAAATCCATGTCCATTACCGTCCATGTTGATCATCTTATCCTGGTACGTATTATTCTGTTGACTATTATTTGCAAAAAGAGAACCATTAACGGCAGAGCCAAAAGCAAAGGAATGACAATCCATATTTACATTTACAGTAGCATTATCAAGAGGATTTCCCAAGGAGTCAGTAACAAGAACGGTCAGGTCTGCTTTTCTAAGTTGCTCAATACGATTATCGGCATCTATTCGCCATTGCGCCGAAGGTTCAATCCCAGGATAGTAATCATTAAAATTCAATTCTGGCAATTGACTGAGTTGGTAGGCATTGCCGTAGTTGATTACTGCCATTCCTGCAATTTGTATTTCCTGAATTTGTTGACCAACCTGCACTGCAAACTGCATGACTCCAGGGGCATAACCTGTTGTAAATTCAAAAGGGATGATATACTGTGTCCAGGTTGTTGGATATTGAAAGAGTGTTCTGACCTGTTTTTCGTAGGGCGGAGCTGCCCTTTCCAAAATAACAGTGCTCAATCCGTTTCCTCCGTTCGCTCCACTGATGCCTTTGCCCCAAAAAACAAGGAGACCACGATCTCCGACTGTAGTCGGATTGTTATTGAGAATGCCCATTGCACTACTAAACGGCGATTGTTGTTGCGTAGTAACATTGATGTTTTTGACCTGAGTAAACTGTTGTCCCGTAACAGTAAGATCCGTCACAGTGGCGCCATAACTGGTATACTGATTGGTTTTGGCGGTCTCATTATCTGCAAACACCCAACTCCCTCCTGTAATGCCATAATCGGCTTGAAGTTGGTTTCTAAGCGCCGTATGGTATGGATCCTCTACAGCAAATAAAGTAGTTGTAATGAATGTTAATAATAATAGACATAAGGAAGTTGCCTTCATGGTTAGTTAGTTAATAGGTGAATGAGATATAGTTGTTGGAGGACTATTAAAGATAAGAAATTATTTGAATTTGAGGACTATTTTTTTTATTATAAAATGTCTTTGAATCGTTTCGTTTTAATTCACAATTTACTATTTATCAATATCTTAGGTTGAATTTATTTCGATTTCGCAAGCGACATTGGAGAACGAAATACCGACTAGATTTTGGGTTAAATTTTTAAAGACTTGAAAAGTTAAATAAAAAAAAGTATCTTTGATTATCTGCTTAGCATAACCACATTTTAATTTTCTTATAACATATCTGCTTAAAATCAAGTTCTTTGATATTCCGTATTTAACCGGACAGATTCTTTATTGTATACAATGAGACTGAGACCCAAAAAATCATTTGGTCAACATTTTCTAAGGAATGAGCAAATCACAAAATTGATTGCTGACAGCCTTACGTTAAGTGATAACCATACAGATGTATTGGAAATTGGTCCTGGAAAGGGAGTACTTACAAAGTACTTACTAGATATGCCAATCAATCTTTTTGTAGTCGAAGCTGACAGAGATATGATTGCGCATCTCAAAGCAAACTTCCCAGGACTAAAAAACAGAATCATTGAATCTGACGTATTGAAAGTAGACATTAAACAGTATTTTGATAATCAGTTTCTTGTTATAGGTAATTTTCCTTATAACATTTCGTCACAAATCCTGTTTAAAATTCTAGAAAATAGAGCACAGATACCCGAAATGGTTGGCATGTTTCAAAAAGAAGTTGGTGACAGAGTCGCATCTGGCCCAGGAAGCAAAGTCTACGGTGTTACCAGTGTACTCATTCAAGCCTACTACGATGCTGAAGTGCTGTTTGACGTAGACCGATCCAACTTTGAACCACCACCTAAGGTACAATCTGTTGTCATAAAGCTCACTAGAAAGAAAAACAGTGAGCTTGGATGTGATTACAGTTTGTTTAAGTCGGTCGTGAAAATTACCTTTGGTCAACGTCGCAAAATGCTTCGCAATACGCTCAAACAATTTGTCAGTGATTCCGAATTTTTGTCCCAACCTCGATTTCAGAAACGCCCAGAACAGTTGTCTGTTCAGGAGTTTGTAGCACTTACCAACGCTATTGCACAATTCAACAATGAGTAATCTTTTGATTTTGTTTCTAATTTAGTCAGTCTTTTTTATCTTTGATTATTAAACCTACTACCCTTGAACAAAGGAAAGATCCTCATTACTGACGCTGTGCACCCATTACTTATTGACGGTTTACAAGAGATGGGCTACCACTGCGATTACCTGCCTTCAATCAAAACTGACCAAGTTTTAAAGGTGATACCTAACTATGTAGGTTTAATTATCAATAGCAAAATCAAGGTCGATCAAAGAATGCTGGATCTGGCAAAGACATTACAATTTGTCGGACGTTTGGGCTCTGGCATGGAAATCGTCGATTTAGATTACGCCAGAAAAATGGATGTTGCTATTTTACGCTCGCCAGAAGGCAATAGAAATGCAGTCGCAGAGCACGCCGTTGGTATGCTCCTAGCACTTAACAACAAATTACTGACTGCTGATCTAGAAGTGCGTAGTTTCAATTGGGACAGAGAAGCCAACCGTGGTTTTGAACTAGAAGGCAAAACAATAGGTATCATCGGATTTGGTAATACTGGTAGGGCGTTTGCCTCCAAGTTCGCTGGTTGGGATGTGCAAGTACTAGCATATGACAAGTACAAGCAAAACTATTGTAATGACATCCCTTTCGTGAAAGAGGTGGAAATGCAAAAAATCAGAGATGAAGCTGATGTATTGAGTCTTCACATCCCCTTAACAACTGAAACCAAACATCTGGTGGGAAATGGATTTGTAGAAAAATTTAGCAAACCCTTCGTTCTTATCAATACTTCAAGAGGACCGATTGTCGATACGGAATATTTAATCAAAATGCTAAAATCAAACAAGCTTAAAGGAGCTTGTTTAGATGTTTTTGAAAATGAAAAGACTGCTACCTATACGGATGCAGAAAGAATTATATATAAGGAATTGTTTCAAATTAAAAACACAGTTTTATCTCCACATGTTGCTGGGTGGACACATGAGTCAAAGCAAAAAATGGCTCAAACCCTGCTTAAGAAGATTAAATCTGTGTTGAAAGTTGATTTATATAATAAATACTAATGTAATTTTATAGAAGAATTTTTACTGATATAATTTTGCTGTTGATTAACAATTTATTAACATTGCATGCTCTTGAAGCATGAATATTGTCAAATCACATAAATGATATAACATATGGCACGTTACTTTTATTTGCTGTTTTCATTGTTACTGATCACTACAATTGGATATGGTCAAACCATCCAAGGAAAGATCATAGATGAAAGCAGCGGCGAGGGATTACCTTTCGCCAACGTAATTTTAGAAAAAGATGGTGTCCAAAAGGCTGGAACTACAACCGACCTTGATGGAAACTTTATCCTAACTGGTTTTGATCCCGGAACTTATGGCGTAAGAGTAGTTTACGTAGGATACCAGGATAAACTGATTAACGGTATCACTGTTGGTTCAAGTAAAACAATTCCACTTGACATTCAAATGGCCGTACCTGTAGATGGTGGCGTTAACTTATCGGAAATCGTTGTTGTAGAATATAGAGTGCCTCTGATAGAGCAGGATAATACAGCATCAGGTACTACAGTTACCGCAGAAGAGGTCATGAAAATGCCTGTTAAAAGTGTAACGTCAGTAATCGCAACTACCGCAGGTGTTGGTCAAAGTAAAGAAGGTGGAGCCACTAGCTTTAGAGGCGCACGTGAAAACGATGATATTATTTTCGTAGATGGTGTACGAACTAGAAGGAGTACTGTACCAGCCGCTGATATTGAGCAGGTTCAAGTCATTACTGGTGGGTTACCAGCTCAATATGGTGACGTTACTGGTGGAATTACTAACATCATAACAAGAGGACCATCTAGTAAATTCTCAGGAAACCTTGAGTTAGAAACCTCTGAGTTCTTAGATGCATACGGTTACAACTCCGCTAACTTGAGTTTTAGCGGTCCATTGTTAACTAAAAAGAATTCTGAAGGGAAGGTACTTAGATCGATCATCGGTTACCGAATATCTGGACAATACCGAAATATAGATGAGGCTAGTCCTTCTTTTGTCGGTGCTTACACAGCAACAGATGAATTCCTTGATTTGATGAGAGAAGATCCATTAATCTTTAGAAACAATAGATATATCCCAAGAGGTTTTTTCATGTCTGAAGAGGATGTCGTTTTAACTAAAGCTCGACCTAATGTCGGCCGTATGGACCTCAATGGAAATGGGAAAGTTGACATTCAACCAGTTAGTGGACTGAACTTTACCGTTGGTGGTAACTACAACTTTATCGATAGAGCTGAGGATGTTAGAGCAGAAAGGAGTTGGTTGTTAAATAGCCACAAACACCTACAACGTTATGATCAAGACTGGAGAGTTTTTGCGAGGTTGCGTCAAAAAATTGGAGGAAGTGGTCTTGAGGAACTTAGTGATGAGGAAAAAGAAGAGAGAAGTTCCGCCACTATCCAGAATATCAATTATACAATACAAGTTGATTACAACAAGGTGAACATTGAAAGATATGATCCTGACCATAAAGACAACCTATTTAATTATGGATACTTGGGTCAATATGACAGAAGTTGGACCCCTGCATATGGTTTTAATCAAGATTCTATGAGATATGAACAAGTAGGTTTCTCCGAAACATTTGATGATTTTATACCAGGTGGAGTTAATCTTGCTCAGGAAAAATATCTTGGATATGATATAGATCCATCAGTTCAGCAAATTCCACAAAATGGTGAAATGCCCTCATCTTTAGAGTATATTTACTCCTCTGGTATGCATTATAATTATGGTGCCACAAGAAATAATTACTTCCAAAAAATTGAGGAGAACCAATTCGGAGTTACTGCGTCTGGTGGTCTTGATATTGTAGGAAAAGGAAAAGACAAAAGTAAACACTCTATTCTTTTAGGAGTGATTTACGAACAAAGAACTGATCGTGCATACGATATTTTTCCAGCACCACTTTGGCAGCTAGGAAGACAGTTAGTTAGAAGCGACTGGTTCTTGAATACTTCGGATACGATTTTCAGTACAACTGGAGACACAATCTCTTTCCCACTAGCTTATAATAACGGTTCTACATTCGCAAATTCTGTTAGAGATATGTATTCTTCTGAAGAATACGGACATTTCAATTCTGACTTCCTTAGACCAGAAGATTTAAGCCTTGATATGTTTTCTGCTGACGAATTAAATGACAATCTTCCTTCAATCTACCTAAACTATGAAGGATACGATTATACCGGTAAGAAATTAGGTGCTGATGTTTCTTTTGAAGATTTCTTCACAGAAAGAGATGATAGAGGCGACTTATATCGTCCAGTAGCACCTTTCGCACCGATTTACACCGCGTTCTTCTTACAAGATAAATTTACATTTCGGGATATTTACTTCAACTTAGGCGTTCGGGTAGACAGATATGACGCCAATACAAAAGTATTAGCTGATCCTTATACCTTTAATCCGATTAAGACAGTTGCTGAAACTTCTGAACTTAACCATGCAGATGGAGTTGAAGATGACTGGAAAGTATATGCTGAAGAATCTGGAGGACAAACTGTTCCTTTTGCTTACAGAGATGGTGATACTTGGTATACTGCTTCAGGTGCATTAATAAATGATCCTATAGCCGTTTACAGAGGACGAGACATTGGGGGATCTGCCTTGTATAGTCGTTACCAAAACATTCAAGATGAAAATTATGACCCTACTGGAGTATTTGTGGATTACGAGCCACAAATTAATGTAATGCCTCGTGTTTCTTTCTCTTTCCCTATTTCTGAGGATGCTGGTTTCTTCGCTCATTATGATATTTTAACTAGAAGACCAACCACATCTAACAGAATGAATGCGTTAGATTACTACAACTGGGTACAGAGACAAAATATCTACAGTAACAATAATCCTGATTTGAAACCTTCCAAAACAATCGATTATCAAGTTGGGTTCCAACAAAAAGTATCTGCTAGTTCTTCTGTTAAGTTAACCGCTTATTATAGAGAGCAAAGAAGTCTGATTGCAGCACGAACCTACACTTTTGCAGATCCTGTTCCTACTTACGTAACTTTTGGAAACAGAGATTTCGGTACAGTGAAAGGATTTACATTCCAATATGATTTGAGAAGAACTAAAAACTTTAAGTTCAAATTAGATTATACACTTCAATTTGCTGAAGGTACTTCCTCAAGTGCGACTACCTCTTCAAGAGGAACATCTCAACTAGGAAGCGTGAGACCAATTTTCCCTTATAGCTTTGATCAAAGACACAATATTGTTGGTAGAATTGATTTCCGCTATTCTGAAGGAGATAAATACAATGGTCCTAAAATTGCAGGAAAAGACATTCTTGAAAACTTTGGTGTTAATATTTTAGCTAAATTTGGATCAGGTAGACCATATACAAGAAAGCAAGATCCTTCCCCAAGATCGGGAACGAATACAATTGGTGATTTTAACGGTTCTAGATTACCATGGACGAATCAATTTGACTTGCGTGTTGACAAAGATTTCTTCTTTGGAAGAAAAGCAGGTAAGAAAGGACTTAGTTTAAATGTTTATTTAAGAGTTCTAAACATTTTGAATACGGGTAATATTGTAGGAGTATATCCTTACACTCAGGATCCTGATAATGATGGATTCTTAATTTCTGCTGAAGGTCAAACTTTATTACTTTCGGTAGAAAGTGCACAGACATATGAGACATTATATAATTTAAGATTACTAGACGATACAAATTACGGTTTGCCAAGAAGAATTCGTCTGGGAATTATCACTAACTTTTAATTGAAGAAAACGTTTTAGTTATGAATAAATTCAAAATATTAATCGTTTCGACATTTATTTTTTCTGCATTCTCATTGTTTGCAAGAGAAAATGTCAACGAAAGAGATGATAATCCTGGAAGTGCACCACCTACAACAACCAATTATCGATCGGATTGTACTCAATCTTTATCAAGGGTTGACTTAGATATTAATAATATTCAAGCCAGATTACTTGGTGGTGGTGACATGTGGTGGGATTTATCTGATGGTCGATATATCGTTCCTAAAGTTGAGCCTAATAGTGGAGAGGATGAAGTATCATCTATTTTTGCTGCCGCATTATGGATTGGAGGTAAGGATGGAGCAGGAAACCTAAAGATAGCAGCTCAAACTTATCGCCAAGGAGGTGATGATTTTTGGCCTGGACCAATTGATAATAATGGTAATATTGACCAATCTATTTGTAAGAATTGGGATAGGCATTTTGTTGTTCTTGGTAAAGACATTACTCGGGTTATAAATGAATATCAGAAAGATAGGGATGGAGATGGAGTTGCAGATAATACTGTTGATTTAGATTCTATATCTGATGGGATGTATAGATGGCCCGGTCGTGGTAATATTCACTTTGATGCTATCAATGATGGTGAACTTACTGGTTTTCCACTTCCAGACCAGGATCTAGCACCTTTCTTTGATGTGGATTCTGATGGAATATATGATCCTGAGAAAGGTGATTTTCCAGTTATTAACGTAATAGGTTGTGAAACCACAAATATTAATGACGCTGCTTATGCAGATCAAATGATTTTCTGGATTTATAATGATATCGGGAATATACATGGAGCCACTAATGGTGATCAAATTGGTATGGAGGTTCAAGCTTTGGCATTTGGTTATACTACAAATGACGAAATAAACAATATGACCTTTTACAAATATACCTTATTGAATAAAGCGACTCAGACTTTAAATGATACATACATAGGCCAATGGGTTGATCCTGATTTAGGATGTTGGAATAATGATTTTGTAGGATGTGATGTTTCTCGTTCCTTAGGTATCGTTTATAATGGTACTGCTACAGATCCAGATTGTCAAGATTTTAACGGGGCAACAGTTCAAGGATATGGTAATGAGGTACCAATTCTTGGTGTTGATTATTTTAGAGGACCAAAAGATACGAGTGGCATTGAACTAGGGATGTCTGCATTTGTCTACTACAATAATGACGGTACTCCTACAGGAAACCCTAATAATGGTCAGGAATACTATGGATATCTTTCCGGATTCTGGAAGGATGGTTCTCCAATTGAGTATGGAGGAGATGGATACCAAGAAGGTACTTTTCCAACAACATATATGTTTCCAGACGATCCTTCTGCTTCAGGTACAGGTGTTTGGTCCGAATGTTCGGAAAACAATAACCCAGACGATAGACGATTTGTTCAATCCTCAGGACCTTTCGTATTGTTGCCAGGAACTACCAATGAAGTAATTATTGGTGCAGTTTGGATTCCTGAAGCAGATTATCCATGTCCCAGTTTCACAAAATTACAACAAGCAGATGATAAGGCTCAAGGACTTTTTGATAATTGTTTTAAATTGACTGATGGTCCTGATGCACCAGATATGTGTGTTATTGAGTTGGATCGCGAATTAATATTAGCTTTAAGCAATAATCAAAGTTCGAACAACTATTTAGAAGGATATAGTGAGAATTCACCCAATATTCCTCTAGGATTTGAAGACTCTACTTATAGGTTTCAAGGTTACTTAGTTTATCAATTAGCTAATTCTTCTGTAGTTGCTGCAGACTACAAGGATGTTAATAAAGCTAGATTAGTTGCTCAAATTGATGTTAAAGATGGAGTTACAAAATTAATCAATTATCTACCAGATAGCGATCCAGATATAAATATATTGATACCTAACATTATGACAGAGGGAAGTGATAATGGTGTTAGTCATTCATTTAGAATAACAGAAGACCTTTTTGCTACAGCCGATAAACGTTTGATCAATCATAAAAAATATTATTTCTCCGCAATTGCTTATGCTTCAAATAAATATTTGTCCTATGATCCGACTATGCCTGCTAGTGGAGGTCAACAGTTGGAGTATTTAGAAGGTAGACTAAACATTAGAACCTACACAGGTATTCCGCATCTCACAGATCCTGAGAATGGTGGTACTTTAATTCAAGGAGACTATGGTGCTGAACCTGAGATTACAAGAATTGATGGAATAGGAAATAGTGGTGGTTATCTAAAGTTAACTGATGCATCTCGCACTCAGATTTGTGAAGATGGTTTTGCGGAACGCATTACCTACCAAAGTGGCGCAGGTCCTTTTTCAGTAAAAATTTATAATCCACTTAATGTGGTAGACGGTACTTACACACTTGAACTATTAGATAATAACATGACGGATACCATACTGCAAGATTCTATTTACTGGATTTTGACGGATGCCAACGGAACACAGTACTTCTCGGATAAAACAATCGAGAAATCCGATGAGAAACTAATTGAAGGTTTAGGAATTTCAATTCGCATTGAGCAACCAGATGCTATTAACGATGCATCTGCTCCAGGTGGGGGCGATCCAATAACAGGAAACGGATTCATTGGTGCAGATATCAGTTATGATGACCAAGATGATGAGTGGTATGGATTTTTGTTTGATGATGCTTTGCCTTTTGGATTTTCAAACTTTATTAGAACTAAAAATCTAGAAGCACAGCAATTTAGAGATCCAGATCAGATTTATTCCAGTGTTCTTGGTGGTGCTTGGTATCCATACCCTTTAGTTAGCTGGAAGCCAGAACCTAGTTTAATACCTTTCAATGGTGGTAGCTTTATCACACCAGCGTGGACAAATAGTTTTTCCAGTCAAGTAGATGCTCGAAATTATTTAACCAATATCAAAGGTGTTGATGTAGTATTGACTTCAGACAAGAGCAAATGGAGTCGTTGTGTTGTGTTAAATACATATTCTGACTACTATGACGATGAAGGATTGCCAAATCCAGATGCTGCGGCAGGCGCATACGGTGTCCGTTCAGATCAATCTGTTGATAAAGATGGTAATCCAGATAACACTGGAACAACAGGTTTCTCTTGGTTCCCTGGATATGCCGTAAATGTTGAGACTGGTGAACGATTGAACATGTTCTTTGGTGAGAATACCTTCTACTCCGCAACAGATTCTACTGGAGCGATAAGTTTGGGTATCCCAACTAATAATGGTCATGATATGATGTGGAATCCTAGTAATTCTATTATTGAAGGGATTAACGGAAGTCCTCAGTTTACTGGTACCCTTGCTGAGATGCCATTAGGTGGACAGCACACCATCTACATTACTAATGAACGTTACGATGAGTGTGAACAGCTTGCTGTTGAGCTAGGTGGAAGCCCTTTTAACAAAATAACGGGTTGGGCAAAGGTAATCTGGACATCTATGCCAATACTGCCACGAGGGTATGAATTGAATTCAATGGCTGAAGGTATCATCAAAAATGATGTAAAATTTGAGCTTAGAGTAAACAGTCAATTCGAAGAATTCAACGCAGTCCCTAATAACGCAAATGAGGATTATAACAAATATGAATTTACAATTGAGGGACAAGCTCCAGATGTGAATAATAATGAAGTGGCTGCAAGTGCTCTTGATTTAATTCAGGTGGTTCCAAATCCATATTATGCATTCTCTGCTTATGAAAATGGAAATAATGAAACACTCGTTAAAATCACTAACTTACCAGCTCAATGCGAGATTACAATCTACTCATTGGATGGTCAGCTAATCAGAAGGTATCAACGAAATGAGGATGGAACCAACTTAGCAGGAACTGGATCAAAACAAGTCTATCCTGCAATTGAGTGGGATTTGAAAAACCAGAAAGGAATTCAGATCTCAAGTGGCGTTTATATCATTCACATTAATGCAGAAGGAATTGGTGAAAGAGTCATTAAATGGTTCGGTACATTACGTAGATTTGATTCAATAGGTTTATAATCTAAAAACTAAAAACAAAATGAATAAATATATAGTTCTAATATTGGTTTTTATGCTTTCACTGACACAGAATGTGGAAGCAGGAAACCCTGACAGACAAGGTCAAGCAGGAGCTTATGAGTTATTGCTTAATCCTTGGGCAAGAAGTGCTGGTCTTAAAGGCCTAGTAACTGGAACAGTCAAAGGGATTGAGTCACTTAGAGTCAATCCAGCTGGTCTTACATTTATGGGGCAAACACAAGTAGTGTTGGCAAGAACCTATTACTTACAAGGAACAGGTGTATCTCTAAATGGATTAGGGTTAGGACAAAGAATCTCTGACAAAGGAGTTCTGGGTATTTCTCTTATGTCTGTTGACTTTGGAGAAATTGATGTAACAACCACTGATTTTCCTGAGGGGATTGGTGCGACTTACCGCCCATTGTTCTTTAATCTTGGACTAGGATATGCACATCAATTTTCTGAGCGTATTACTACTGGGTTTACACTTCGATTGATTTCGGAGTCTGCTCAAAACGTAAGTGCGATTGGTGCTGCAATTGATGCAGGAATTCAATACCATACAAACGATTTTCACTTTGGAATTAGTTTGAGAAACATTGGTGCACCAATGAAATTCAGCGGTGACGGTACTGTGTTCACTGGAAATTCTCCAGTAACTCAGCTAGATCCTGTGAATGGTAACGACACCTATTCTGTTGCAATTAGAGAAAATCCTTTTGAGTTACCTTCTCAATTGAATATTGGAATTGGTTATGATTGGAAATTGTCGGAAGACTTACACCGTGTTTCATTCATGGGTAACTTTACCTCTAATTCCTTTTCAAAAGATCAATTCGGTCTTGGAGTTGAGTACGCGCTAAGAGAAATGTTTATGTTGAGAGTTGGGTATCAGTATGAAAACGGCATGTTTGATTCTGAAACCAGAACTAACGCACATACCGGTCTTGGTGCTGGTGTTAGTGTTGAAATGCCACTTAAAAAAGGGGGTGATTCAAAGCTAGGAATTGATTATTCCTACCAAACAACGAGCCCATTTAATGGAACTCACACAATTGGACTAAGATTTAATCTTTAATATTTTAAGATATGCAAGAACTGAGCTTCGTTTCAGTTCTTGCATCTTTTAAATTTTAATTTTTTTGCATAACTATTTAGACCCTTTTATTCTCTCAAAGAAACAATTTACCCCAGTCGTTTGTCGACTTCCGTCTTTCCTGACAAAACCACCTTTTTTAATGATTAATTATTAGTGATCAATGATTAATTACCCTCCAATTGCTATTCACTCGCAACGAGTTTTTTAGTAGCCGAGGCCATTATTCATTAAACATTAATCATTTAATTTCCTGCGATTCCAATAAGTATTCTGCTAAATCCATAATGATTAATTTCCCTCCAATTGCTATTCACTCGCAACGAGCTGTTTAGTAGCCGAGGCCATTATTCATTAAACATTAATCATTTAATCTCCTGCGATTCCAATAAGCATTCTGCTAAATCCATAATGATTAATTTCCCTCCATTACTATTCACTCGCAAAGAGTTGTTTAGTAGACAGGGCCATTAAACATTAATCATTAAACATTAATTTTCCTGCGATTCCAATAAGTATTCTGCTAAATCCATATTGATTAATTATAAGTGATCAATGATTAATTCCCCTCCATTGCTATTCACTCGCAAAGAGTTGTTTAGTAGACAGGGCCATTAAACATTAATCATTAAACATTAAATTTCCTGCTAAAAACGATGAACTGTTTACAATTCATGGTAGCTGACAAATAATGATTTGTTTGGACTGTCAATTATTTATTTGTAAAAATCGTTTTTTATGAAAAAAATCAAAGTATTAATCGTTTCTGGGCTTCTTCTATTTATTTTCTCCTTACATGCAAGAGAAAACAAAAGAGATCATGGAGCTACCGAAAGTAGACCTGCTGCTGAATTTCGATCTGACTGTGTTACCTCCTTATCAAAGATAGATCTTGAAATCAATAACGTCCGCGCCCGTCTACTCGGAGGAGGAGACATGTGGTGGGACCTAAGTGACGGCAGATACATCATTCCTAAGGTCGATCCAGCCGTCGAGGATGAAGTTTCTTCCATTTTCGCAGCTGCACTATGGATTGGAGGAAAAGACGCAGCAGGCAACCTTAAAATGGCTGCACAGACGTACCGTCAAGAGGGAGATGACTTTTGGCCGGGTCCTTTAGATGAAAATGGGAATACCGATCAGAACACCTGTTCTCTTTGGGATGTCCACTTCACAGTACTGGGAGAAAGTATTACATTATTGATTAATGACTACACAGCTGATGATAACAATGATGGACAGCCAGATAATATCATTAACGACCCAGTACCAAGTGATTTGTATTTCTGGCCAGGAAGAGGCAATCCCCATTTTACTGATTTACCAAGTCCTGCAGGGTTCAATTTGCCAGATCAAGACTTAGCCCCTTTCTTCGACGCAGACAGTGATGGGATATACGACCCCGAGCAAGGAGACTTCCCTGTAATTAATGTGATTGGATGTGAAAGTGAGTTTATCAATGACGCCGCTTATGCCGATCAAATGATTTTCTGGATATATAACGATAAGGGAAACATCCATGGAAATTCACGAGGAGATGCGATTGGTATGGAAATTCACGCACTAGCCTTTGCCTATGCTACTAATGACGAGATCAACAATATGACGTTTTATAAGTATACTTTGTTGAATAAAGCAACACAAAACTTATTCGATACCTACATCGGACAATGGGTAGATCCAGATTTAGGCTGTTGGAATAATGATTTTGTTGGGTGTGACACCTCGCGCTCCCTTGGAATTGCTTACAATGGTACTGCAACAGATCCTGATTGTGCATTTGGGACCGCAATTGTCCAAGGATACGGAAATGAAGTGCCAATGCTAGGAATCGATTACTTTAGAGGACCAACTGATTCCTCAGGAAAGGAATTAGGAATGTCCACCTTTGTTTATTTTAAAAATTCTACTGGGCCTCAAGGAGATCCTAAAACTGCACAGGAATATTACAGATATCTATCAGGATTTTGGAAATATGGTTCCCAAATTGAATACGGAGGAGACGGATACAATCAAGGGACCTTCCCATTTCCTTACACATTTCCCTCTGATCCAACTGATACGGGTCCTGATGCCTGGTCAGAGTGTTCGGAGAACAATGCACCAGGAGATAGACGATTTGTGCAAGCCTCAGGCCCATTTTTATTAGAGCCTGGTAAGACAAATGAAGTGATTATAGGCGCAGTTTGGGTGCCGGATGTCACTTATCCCTGCCCTAGCTTTTCAAAATTACAGGAAGCAGATGATAAAGCACAAGGACTGTTTGATAATTGCTTCAAACTGACCAACGGGCCCACTGCTCCAGATCTATGTATCATAGAATTAGATCAGGAGTTGATTATTGCATTGGACAATCAGGCAAGCTCAAATAACTTTTTGGAAGGTTACAGTCAACCATCACCCAATATTCCTTTGGGTTTTTTAGATTCTACATACAAATTTCAAGGCTATTTAGTGTATCAGCTCGCCAATCCAACTGTAGTGTCCTCTGAGTATAGCGATGCTGATAAAGCAAGATTAGTAGCCAAAGTCGATCGGAAAGACGGCACTACAAAGCTTTTCAACTATTTGCCAGCTGAAGATCCCGACATCACGATACTAATACCCAATGTGATGGTAGAAGGGGAGGATTCTGGGATTCGTCATTCCTTTAGAATTCAGGAGGACTTATTCGCTACGGGAGATAAGCGCTTAATCAACCATAAGAAATATTACTACTCAGTGATCGCTTATGCGTCTAACGACTACAAGTCCTACGATCCTAGAACCCCCTCCGACGGTGGGCAACAATTGCAGTATTTGGAGGGACGACTCAACATCAAAGGGTACACAGGTATTCCGCATTTGAATGACCCGGAAAATGGAGGGACAATCGTGAAAGGAACATACGGCGAAATGCCAGAAATTACCCGTATTGACGGAATAGGGCACAGTGAAAGATACTTAAAACTAACGGAGACCTCTAGCCAACAGATTTTTGAAGAAGGGTTTGTTGAAAGAATTACTTATGAGAGTGAAAGTGGGCCATTTACAGTAAAAGTATTCAACCCATTGGCTGTTGTTGATGGAAAATATACCCTTGAATTGTTAGATAATGATACCACAGATCAACAGTTAAAAGATTCGATTTACTGGATTTTGACTGATCAGAATAATACGCAGTACTTCTCTGACCAGTCCCTTGATGTTGCAAATGAGCAATTGATCAGTGCCTTAGGAATATCTATAGAGATAGAGCAGTCAGCGGCTATTATTGATGTGGCATCACCAAGTGGAGCTGCACCAATACCTGGCAATGGTTTGATAGGCGCAAATGTGACCTATGAGGATAGAAATGAAGAATGGTATAGTTTTGTAAGCGATGATTTTATCCCTGCAGGCTATACAAATTTTGTCCGAACAAAACTTGGAGAAGAGGAAGCACTCAGAGACCCTGAACGGATCTACTCTAATGTATTGAGTGGTGCTTGGTATCCATATTCCCTGTTGAGTTGGAAGGAGGAACCAGTGATTGACAATTTTATCACTCCAGTCTGGACAAGTGTATTTTCCAAGCAGGTAGATGCTCGTAATTTCTTATTTCACCTCAATAATGTGGACATTTATCTGACAGCAGATAAAAGTAAATGGAGTCGTTGTGTAGTATTGAATACCTTCTCTCATTATCACGAAAAGGAAGGCCTGTTGAGCCCTGATACCAACGGACCTTATGGCTTGCGTTCTGATCCCTCAATAGATCAAAACGGTGATGTAGATAATTCAGGGACAACTGGTTTCTCCTGGTTTCCTGGGTATGCGGTTGATGTAGAGACAGGAGAACGGGTGAACCTATTCTTCGGAGAAAATACGTTTTACTCCGCAACAGATCCTACTGGTGCAAGTAGCATTGGGATCCCAACTGATAATGGACATGATATGATCTGGAACCCTAGTAGTAGCATTTTCGAAGGCATTAACGGAAGTGAAATTTTTACTGGCACATTAGCGGAATTACCATTAGGCGGACAACATACTATTTACGTTACGAATGAGCGATATGATTCCTGTAAGCTGATTGGTGCAGACTTGGCAGGCAATAATTTCGAACAAATCAGCGCTTGGTCAAAGGTGACGTGGACGTCTATGCCATTGCTACCACCTGGTTATGAGTTAAATACTATGGCAGATGGGCTGATCAAGAATGACCTCAAGTTTGAACTTCGAGTAAATCGCCCATTCACGACATTCGATGCGGTGCCAGATAATGTTAATGGCGGCTACAACAAGTACGAATTTACAATTGAGGGGAAAGCACCAGAGATAAACAACAACGAGATAGCAACTAGTGCTTTAGATTTGATACAAGTCGTACCCAATCCGTACTATGCCTTCTCCGCCTACGAAAACAGTAATAATGAGTCACGGATAAAGATTACAAATTTGCCAGCCCAATGTGCGATTACGATCTACTCACTTGATGGCCAGTTAATCCAGAGATACAAACGCAATGAGGATGGCACCAATTTGCCCAATACAGGATCAAAGCAAGTGTATCCGGCTATTGAGTGGGATATGAAAAACAGCAAGGGCATTCAGGTGTCAAGCGGCGTCTATATCATTCATATTAACGCAGAAGGCATTGGGGAGCGGGTGATTAAGTGGTTCGGAACCATGCGAAAATTTGATTCGCTCGGCTTGTAGTGTTTGATTTTTTTTGATTTTTGGAGCGCTATTTCCCGCTATACGCTTGTATGGAGTACCCTAGCCGGCTGTTTAGCATTGTCGCAGCACTGTCTTCACTAATCGTTTAGCCAGCGCTGCTCCTGCTTCACAAGCCGCCTAGAGCACTCCATATCGCTGCTATCGGGAGCGCAATGCCACCTAATTAGGTTTTGGGGCTTGGTTTTTAGGTTTTGGAATGCCTTTGTTTTATACCAACAGCTAATTTGCCAAGCCCAACACCCAAAGTGCGGCATTGGCTGAGGGACAGCAGTGGTATGCGCGGAGTGAAACGAGCACATAAGAACGAATGGCGCGACCTGAAGTATGGATGATTTGTAATTGGAAAAGCCTTGAGAAAGCGCCAATTGCAAATTATCCAGACGGAAGGGCAGCTCCTAAAATAAAATCTAAATAACAGTAAAACCTTCTTTCAAAGTTTCATATAATCTTTATGTTAATTGAAGAATTGAGGAAAAAGTTATATCTTTATCACGGAGAGGGACGTTTCGACATGGGGCGTTCTTCTCTTTTGTATCTAATTACACAAGGATAAAAAGAATATATTATGTCAGAAATAACCTATTTGACCAGAGAAGGACTAGAGAAATTAGAGGCGGAATTGGAGTACTTGAAAACAGATAAATGGCAAGAAGCAGCTAAAGCTATCGGCGAGGCACGTGATAAAGGGGATCTTTCGGAAAATGCAGAATATGACGCAGCAAAAGAGGCTCAAGGGCTGCTAGAGTTGAAAATAAACCATATGAGTTTGATGCTTGCCAGTGCTAAAGTATTGGATGAGGAAACACTTGATCTATCTAAGTGTGTAGTGCTTTGTAAGGTGAAAATCAAACACCTAGGGAATAAAAAAGAGTTTACTTATAAACTAGTCTCTGAAGCTGAAGCCAACCTAAAAGAGAAAAAGATATCCATTAGTTCACCAATTGGCGCCAGCCTTATCGGTAAAAAGGTCGGAGAAATCGCTGAAGTAACTACACCAAGCGGATTTGTAAAATTTGAGGTCCTAGATATTTTTATCTAATGCCAGGCATTTTTTCAAGAATTGCTCAAGGAGAAATTCCCTCTTATAAAATTGCTGAAGATGATCGTTACTTTGCTTTTCTAGATATCAATCCGCTAGCTAAAGGGCATACCTTAGTCATTCCAAAGCAGGAAGTAGATTATCTGTTTGACCTTGATGATGAGTTGTATACCGGCTTATGGCTTTTTGCAAAAAGGGTAGGGAAGGCGATTGAACAAATCTGTCCCTGTGCCCGCATCGGTGTTGCTGTAGTTGGGCTAGAAGTACCACATGCACACATCCATCTAGTGCCGATAGATACAGTAGGCGATATTGATTTTTCTAAGGAAAGAATTGCCTTGACTAAGGATGAATTGGCTGCCTTGGCAGAGCAGATTCAAGGAGCATTTCAATAGATTTCATAGTTATTTACTATTTGATAGGACTTTTGAATCGAGTTGTATAATGCTTTTACTACAGATCAGCCATAAATCAAATATCTTAGTAGCGTAAGCGTTTACATTCTTCCTATAAATAAGCACTAAAAGGAGGCGCTACATGTCCTCATCAAACTCCCTGAGACTTTCCCGCTCCTGATACGCCCCTTCCAGCTCATGTCGCTCCGGCCAATAACCGTTGTAGAAACGATACCAGAGATATTTGATATCATTGCTTAAATACAACATCAGTGGTAGCATGTACAACGTCAGGAAGGTAGCAATGCCGATGCCGTAGGCAATAGAAATGGACATAGGGATCAGGAACTGCGCCTGGAAGCTCGTTTCGAAGATTAAAGGAGCGAGACCTGCGATTGTAGTAATAGAGGTCAGGAAGATTGCCCTAAACCGAGAGAGACCCGCAGTGTAAATAGCCTCATGAAACGTGTAGCCTTCTTTGATGTAGGAATTGTACTTGACAATGAGGACCAAGCCATCATTCACCATTATACCAACAAGGGCAATGATACCCAAGAAGGAAAGGATGTTGATAGGAAAATCGTGAATTTCATGCCCCCATCCTACACCGATGAGACTAAACGGTACCATCAACAAGATTAACAAGGGTTGGATGTAGGACCGAAAAGTGAAGGCGATGACCGCATAAATCAACATCAGTACCACCGGAATTACCGTTTTTGCAGATTGTTGAAACTTGACAGCTTGTCTGTTTTGACCTTCGTATAAAGGCGACACGGTTGGGTATTTCGTCGTCAAGGTCGTCATGAATCCAGTTTTCAGATCATTTATAATGTCAGGTGCACTGTCTTTGTTGTCTACTAAGTCTGCAGAAACCTCGATTTCTCTACGACCGTCGAGGTGATTGATAGCTACCTCACCCCTTTCGATATCATAGGTGACGATCTCACTTAAGGGCACTCTTATGCCATTAGGCGCCAGTACTTCCATATTACTCAAATCATTGATACTGTTTCGGCCTTCGCTTTCGTAGCGGACATACACTCTGATCTCATCGCGTCCGCGCTGGAAACGCTGGGCTTGGCGTCCAAAGAAACCAGAACGTACCTGAGAGATTAATCCTTCTAAAGTGAAGCCAAGCATATAAGCATTTGGCTTTAGCTTCAGCTTGACTTCTTTAATCCCTAGCGGATCATTGTCACTGATGTCTTTGAGTTGAGATAGGCTCTTGAGTTTTTCCTTGAGTTCTGTCTTGGCAGCTTTCAGTTCCTCGATGTTACTACCTGTGAGCGAAATGGAAATGGGTCGGCCACCAAAATTCGTGTTAGCACCAAAAGTGAGTTGCTCAACGCCTGGGACAAACCCTACGCGTTCTCTAATCTTGTTGGAGATGTCATTCGCAGATAATGCCCGTTCTTCGCCAGGTAATAGATTGATAGTGATGTTGGCATTACTTGAGCCTGGACCGATTCGTCGTAGCGTGTTTTTGACAACATCCTGTCCTCCTGCTTGTTCGCTTTTGAGGGCTTCACTGGAGGCCCAGACATCGTTTTCGATGGATTCCATGATCTCATTGGTGATGGTCTCGTTGGTCCCTTGCGGCATTTTTAGAGTAACTTGGATGATATCACTTGCTATGGATGGGAAAAATGTAAAACGGATCACACCGCCTTGGATGGCACTAATAGTAATCATAAATAAAGCAATCGGAATGGCGAACCCAAAAACTCGATTATTGATTATGAATTTAAAGGTAGGTGCATAGAGATTATCTCTAATCCATTTGAGAAAAAGATCCCCGTATTTATTGATAAAAAATGTGCCGCCTCCTTTTTTCAAGGCATTGGAATGTGCTAAGTGAGCTGGCAAAATGATCAAGGCTTCTATTAGTGAAACGCCAAGCGTTAAAACCACTACGGAAGCCACCTCACCAAAGAAATTACCGATTCTGCCATCTAGGAAAAAGAAAGTAGAAAAAGCTAAGATGGTCGTTAGAATTGCTGACAAAATCGCTGGTAACACATCCATCGTACCATCGATTGCTGCGCGGATAGGCGTCTTTCCCTTTTCAAATTCATTGTAAATATTTTCCGCAATAACAATCCCATCATCTACTAGGATACCAATGACAATAATCATGGCAAACAACGACAATACATTGATGGTAACGCCAAAGTAACCAGCAAAAATGAACATGCCTAAAAAGGAAATCGGCAATCCAAATGCTACCCAAAACGCTAACGTAGGCTTAAGAAATATCGATAGTAACAACAATACCAGCAGGATTCCAATCATACCATTTTCCTGCAGCAACTTTGTCCGTTGTTTCAAGGTAACAGAAGAATCCCGGCCTACATTGAGCTTTGCATTCGCGCTTGAAGCATTGAATTTATTCATGTAGGCAGTGACGGTATCTGCATTCGCAATAAGGTCTTCACTGTTGGTTGCAAAAACCTGAAACGAAATGGCTGGGTCACCATTGAAATACAGTCGATTTGGGTTCTCTTCCCATCTATCTTTGATCGTTGCTATATCTTTTAGGTAAACGATATTTCCTGAGGCATCAGCTCTAAGTACGATATTCTCAAAACTAATCGCCTCGTAGTATTTGTTATTGGCTCGAATCAGAAATTCCTCTTGCTCTGTTTTGATAGAGCCACCAGTAGATAATAGATTGGTTTGTGAGACGGCTGCAGCGACTTGGTTAAAGGTGAGGTCGTAGGCTTTCAGTTCTTGGTCTTTTACCGCAATTTCTATTTCTTCGTTAGGAAAACCACTGAGTTCTACTTGTGAAATGCCTGAAATAGATCGGATATCATCTTCTATGTTCCTAGCAATCGTCTTCAACGTTTTAAGGTTCATGCTTTTTCCACTTAGGGTAAAAGTGATCGCTTGCTGGATGTTTTCTCGTTTTGAGACAACTGGCGGTTCCATTCCAGAAGGGAAGTTAGGTATCCTGTCAACGGCATTTTTTACATCAGCAAGCACAGCATCAATATCAAAGCCTTTGAGCATTTCTACGGTGATCGTAGCAGCGTTTTCTGATGATATGGAAGTAACCCTGTCAATTCCGACTAATCCCTTGAGGTTGTCTTCTATTTTCAGGACGACACCTTCCTCAATCTCATTAGGAGCGGCGCCTAAGTAGCCAATTTGGATGTTGATGATCTCCGAAGGTACCAAGGGAAAGAAGGACGATTTCATAGTGCCTAATCCCAGAAACCCAAATACAAAAAATGCGAAGATTAACACATTTGTGGCAACTGGATATTTTATAAAAAAAGCGATAAAATTTCTCATAGTTCTTCTTCGCTTAAGTTTATAGGGTTTACCTTCATGCCATCGAAAGCACCAGAAACTGGCTTCTGTATGACCATTGCGTCTTTCGCAATGCCTGTTACAAATACGGTTTTGTCTCCTACGTGTTTAACTGTTATTTCTTGTTTTTGCAAGGTACTATCCGCTACCAGATAGACATATTTTTCATCGATCAACAGGTTGCGCTCAATCTCTGCGACGTCTCTTAAGTTGACTGTTTTGATTTCAGTTTGTAGGAACATCCCTTCTTTCAAGTCATTCCCGCTAACTTCTACGATTGCTAGAGCGGATTGGGACTGTGGATCGATGACCTTATTGATTCTGGTGACTGTTCCGTTCCATTTCTGAGTATTATCGCTGTTCGTTAGTCGCACCGACTTTCCTACTTTGATCAGCTTTAATTCAGAAGGGTTTATTTTGACTTCTAACTCATAAACTGATGGGTCGATAAAGGTGCCTAGTCTTTGCCCAGCATTGATCATCCCGCCTTTGTCTACTAAGTTTTCTCTCAGGATGCCGCTATATGGTGCTCTGATTTGATAATAGGATGCTTGCACTTCCTGTGCTTTGATATCGTAATACTGACTGACGATATTTTTATTGATAATAAATGCCTTTTCGCTGCTGTTGTTCATGACTGGCAACTCCTTGAGGGTTCTGTTGACATCGAATGCATTGATATAAGCATACCATTTATCGAATTCACTTGGATAGTCAAACTTCAGGTCTGCCAGGATTCCGGTCATGCTCTGTAGCATTTTTGCTCTGGCGGCTCTTAACTGTGCTAGGTACTCATCATTGTCGATGGAGACTAGAACCTCACCTTCATTAAAGAAAACGCCAGCTCGGAAGGGGCGATCACTGTCCCTGAATACGCCTTGCGCTCTACTGACGATGTCAATTTTGTTTTTGGCTGTCAATGTCCCATTTGATTGCACAGAAACTGATGAATTTTTGAGTTGGACGGGTGCATAGATCACATTCGTTGTTTTCACTTGATTTTTCTGCTTGGGGGGCTTTTTGCTCGACTTCAAAATCCCGGAGTAATGGGAAGCGCCGACTATGATCAGGATCCCAATAATGGTCGAAATGATGCGTTGTCTTAATCGTGGATATTTCTCGGACATTTTTTATTTATTCTTATAGTGCGCCAAGGTAATGAAACATAAGGAATTGATAATTGTTTTGGGGATTATTTTTTGGTGTGTGGTGTGGGCTGATGGTTTTTAGTTTTGGCTTTGAAGACTAGGCAAGGTATCACTGGAAGATGGTTATCTGTGTTCGCTGTTTTCATTCTCGTTATCTAATAGTGCATTGACTACTTTCTCACAGCAGAAAGAGAATAGGTTCCTCTTGAGATTCGATGAAATACCCCTTTCTGTTTTAAATTATAAATTCTCAAATCATACTGTTCATAAAACTTTACAATTTCCTCAATAGTGAATTTAATACTCTTTGAAAAAGTTGATCGAAGTTCTTCAATATGTAATGAATTAGTTTTTATAATCTTGTGTTTTAATAAAAAAAACAATACAAACTAAGATTCGGCAAAATTTTACAAAAGTGCCGAATCTTTGAATCAATTTCAGTTTGCTAAATCTCCTTAATACTCTCCAATAACCTCCTATTTGACTGCCCATAACTAACCACTCTAACATCCAACGGTGTATGTTTAAATTTCCTGATAGTGCTTTGGAGAGATTCTAGAATCCAATGCTCTTCGTTTCCGAAAGCGCCGCCTCCGACTAGGGTTAGATAGACTATATTGGAATGATTTTGTTCCAGGTTTATCAGTGCAGCGTAGAAGGTGGATTCGTAAGTGGCTTCTAGTATGACTCTTGCGAAGGGCTCCCAATACCTTGACTCAGTTCGACAGTAGGCTACGGGAAGTGCGGAGGAATAAATTTGTGATACTTTGTGTTTTGTTTCTGACATTGTCACTTCTGTGTTCCATTGAATCCCGGTTTTTAGTTGGCCTTTTAAGTGTTCTCTTTGTTCAGTTGTAAATCCTGAAATTATCTTACTAATGGCTTGTAGTCCGTTTTGGTCACATAGGGCGTAACCATTCTGCATTTTCCAAAGGCCTAATTGTTTGTTTTGAAGGGTTTCACCGATTAAACCTAAGCAGTCAATTTGTGTTTGTCTGGTTTGTCCGATTTGGTCACCAATTTTAACGAAGTAATTTCTATAGATTGTTCCTGCACCACATGCTATTGCGCAAGCAGGACCTTGGGTATAATCATATTCGTATCCATCTATTCCTAGTTCTGGAGATATTTCTGGGTCTACCATCTCTAATAGGTTAAACTGGGAAGCTGCTTGAAATAATGCATTTGAATTTTCAATTTGACAGTGCAGTATTTGTACATCTCCTACGACTTCAGCTACTTGAATATTGTCCTTGAATGATTCTATTTTTGGGCTTGATGCCTTGAGTTGATCTAACGTTGGAATTTCTAATTTCCCAAAGGTGAATCGTTTGTTGTTGATTTTTGAGATGAAGGTATCTCCTTCAATCCTAAGGTTGTTTCTTACATTTTGGGCGGACTCTTCCTTGAATCCTGTTAACTGTTCAAACCACATTTTCGTTTGTTTTTGGGGTATAAATTGAAGGAGTTGGATATATTCATTTCAAACTTAAGCATTCCATTTTAGTCTTTTTTTCATTTTAGACTTAAACGCTTCATTGTTAAATTGTCTTGGTTTGCCACTTGTCTCGCCTATGATTAGTGTGCTATTTATTGCTTCAATTTTTGCATTTTCTGTCTCTAGCAAACGTAAACCAGATTGAATGACTTCACTTTTGTTTTTATATCTTCCCAATTTAATTTCTTCTTGGATAAAGTCAGCAAATTGATCTCCTAGTATAGTTGATGTATTCTTTGACATGTTTTTTATTGTAAAATACCATTTTCTGGTTTATAATTGTTTGTGTTGAATATTCATTCTAAATTTAAGAGTTATTTCGGGAAGTCTTGGTGCTTACTCAAGTCGTACTTTTCCAATAGACTTTAATCTACATAGTTGGTATTTATTAAGAGTACGAAAAACAAGCGATTGGAAACTTTCTAATTATGATTAATTTAAAAAATTGTAATTTGTCTACAAATTTTCTTTATTAGGTAAAAACCTAGTATTATCAAGTCTTCATTTACTCAATTAATTTACCCAAACGATGCAATTTCAAGCAATAAAACAACTTTTGATCAAATGGATTGGATCCATTTTGTTTAGTCTTATCATCTGCTCTACCGCAAACGCCCAAAGTAAAAGTTATACAGATGTAAAAAGGTTCCAACACAAGAACCTAGGAACCATTATGGAAGGTGATCAAGTAAAAGGGTATTTCTTATTTTACTTGTCAAATAAGCAGAAAGGCGCAACCCAAAATTATAAATTAGAAATTCTGGATACAAAACTAAACACAATAGCAAGTAAGACCATTACAGGGAATAAGCATTTGACGCTTAAATCTGCAGCTCAAAATAATGAGGACATTATGATTAAGCTGTATGATGGAAAGGAAAAGATAATATCCATGTATCAATACACCGTAAAAGGGGAGCTTAAAAATCAGGAAAAGTTCAAACCAAGGAGCTTACCAGTAAAGGAGTCCACGGTGTATCCTATTGAAAAAAATGGCTTTGTAGACTATTATTCCTTGTATTATAAGAAAAGACAAGGATATGGCATTCGCTTTTACCCTTCAACAGAAGATGGGCTACCCTGGACGTATAAATCCTCCTCTACAGCTGACACATTTGAAGAGGCCACCTTACTAACAGTAAACGATCGTATCCTGTTATCAACGATTACAAAGAGGAAAAATCTTACAAGTAAAGATGGTGAACAATTTATCCTTGGACTTGATATAATTTCTGGGGAAAAATTATTTGAAAAACCGCTAGAAGACTCGAAATATGCACTTCAAGTTATCAATGGTTTTAAAAATGAAGAAAACGGCAACCTGGAAATTACAGGGCATTATTACGACAAATCTGCTAAAACGGACAAAGCCGCCAGTAAAGGAATTTTCTTTTTTACATTAGAGGAATCAAGTAATACTTTTTCAAGAAAGTATGTTTCCTGGTCAGAGGATGTAAACAAATTCATCTCTTCCAATGCAAAAGGTAAACTAAACAAGACCGGATATGTCTATTTTCACAAAATTATCCGAAATAATAATGGAAAAATTTATGCCATTGGAGAACAATATCAAAAAGTAGCAGATGGTAATTCAGTTCTTGGTACAGTTCTATCCGGCCAGCCTTCTTCCAATGCAATGAGTATGCTGGTCATTGACGACTTTTACGTGTTCGAATTCGATCAGGATTTTAATCTGTTGGATGTGGAGGTCATAGAAAAAATCCATACCCAAGTTCCATTTGAAGCTGGCGCTTCTTTTATGACACCGCAAGCCATGGCTCAAGATTTAAAAAACCAAAGCGGATTTGATTATTTATTTACTCAAAATGAAAAAGACCAGTCTTCCTTTACGATTGGATATCTAATCAATAGTCGTAAAGGAGCCTACAAAACAAAAATCTATGGTGCAGGAACATTTGATGAGAATGAATTTACAATTAAAGAAATAGACTTAAAGACTTCAAAAAGTGCGACTTCCATTCAAGTTTCACAAGCAAAGCAAGCGTTCATTTTGATTTCCCAATACCTTCCAAATTATAAAAGACTGGATTTTCGATTCGCCAAGGTTAGTGAATGAGTTCGCAACTGAACTTTATTAAGTAATAGAAATTGGCCTCAATTGATTAAAATGGTTGCTACGAGACAAAATCGCAGCAACCGTATAATCATCCTTGAACTCAAACTTTTTTTCAGCTTACTGCTTAATCACTTTCGACCATTCAGTTCTGCCATTTTCATATTCCACATAAATGATAAAAACACCCGCATCTCCATTGATCTCTAAGGTTGCTTGATTCTTATTTTCTATGGTTTCTTGAGCAATTGTTTGCCCCATGATGTTAACGATCTTTACTGAAATAATCGGTTCTGTTTTTCCAAATCTCAGATTGATCGTCCCACTTGTAGGATTTGGGAATACTTGAAATACATTCTCTTCAATTACTTCTAGAGTATTCGTCATTATAATCTTTTCACAAGGACTCATTTCTGTACATCCGAATTGAGTAACTTCAACTGCGTAATCTCCAGTCATAGTTGAAATGAAAGTTTGATTCGTTTCTCCTGCAATTGGGGCATAACCATTATTGCAATCTACCCATTGGTACATAGCATTGGTCGCATTTGCTGATAGCATATTACCATTTACAGAAATGGAAGCATCTACAGTGTTTATTGTCAAATCCAGCGTAACAGTACTGTCACATCCATATTGGGAGCCCCCGGTATAGGTATAAGTGGCCGAGTTATTACTTGTCGTGTAGGTAGTACCGTCTATCCAAGTGTAAGTATCACAAGCTGAAATGACAGCTGTTGAAAATGCCTCTCCATGGATGGTGAGATCAAGACTTACTAGAGAATCCAGTCCTAGTTGATTTTGAAGTAAAATAGACGGTGCGTTTGTAGAAGCCGTGTAAGTAGTTCCATCTGTCCAAGTATAGGAGTTACAGGCATTGACGACATCAGAACCCTGCGTTAAATAATAAACCGTATGAACCGTCTGATTTGTAATAACTGGTGCAAATTGATCAAAGTAAATCCCCGCAAAATTTGTGATTTTAGTTCCAGTAGGTAAGTCTGGTTTCTGATCAATGCTAAAGGAAACAAAGCCGTGATCACTGCTTGATAGCATAATGTTTGGAAAAGACCATTCCAATATTCTGTTTCCATAAATCCTAAATACATAATCGTGACTTGAAGATCCCATTTGAAATGAAAACAGATCAATATCAGTGTCTAAGGTATCTCTTATCACAACAGTTTGTGCAGTGTTTGAATCTGTATTCTGAAATCGAATTCTATAGTCTATTGATGTATTACCAAAAATATAGCCATCTGAGCCTTTGCCAAGTGGAAGCCCTTGAATATCATTTGGATCACTAGGCACTTCAATGACACCTTGAACAATATCAACATAGTCATCTTGATCGTCACTCGCGAATGTATTTACGTAGGAGGGAACAGTTAATCCATTGCAATTTTCTACAGTGCTCCTAGGGTTTGACTTACCAGGATGCAGTGGGTGCTGTGCTACTTGTAAATGCCATGAATCAGCGTTGGCAGGAAACTTATAGACCACCGTCTGTTGCGCATTGAGTTTGACAGAATCTGCTTTTATACAGTGGCCGTTTTTGAAAATGGTAACGGGGCTGTAACAGTTCATATCATTACCAGGATTGCTTATGTTTGTAATGTTAAAATAAGTGGTGTCATTCTGACAGTAACCTTCTACTTCCAGACTAGATCCGTCCCAGGGCTGACTACATTTTTTCACAAAAGAGGTTGCATAAGGTTGATATATCGTATCCCTAAACACTATATCTTTAGCCAGTCTTGCTTCTACATGATAGGATTGCCCTACAGCAGCGGAACAACTTCCAGAAAGATCAAAAGTTATTTTTTTACATTGACTTGGGAAGACCGGCTGATTCAAATGTAAAATATAAGTGCCGTTTCCAAGGTCAGTGTATGGATGTGAAAGATTAGATAGATTAATAAACGTATCCATTTTCAGATAAACATCAGGTGATGGGATCACATTAGTCGCCTCAGCATCATGGCAAATTTCAACAAATTGTCCCCTTGCTGAACAAACATTGATTTGAACAGGAGAAAGATGGATGTTCGCCATTCGGTTCGCCCCTTTATCAAATATTCCGATGTCTGGCAGATTAATGTCCTCATTTATAGTCGAAATTGTAAACGGTTGTTGAAGATTACATTGATGCGGGCCAGTGTTGGTGGTGTCCACTGTTATCGTGTAATTGCCTGGAGGAAGATAGTCACATTGCCATCTACCAAAACTATCCGTTTGTACAATTATATTTCCTGGCATTATCTCAAGATAACGTAACGATGCTCCTTTCTCTTGAATCTGATAATTACAATCGAGGGAGACGTCATGGTAAACAAACCCACTCACTTTCCCAATACCATAGACTTTGGTTTGATGAGATATGCCAATGCTTCCCGAGTGGAAATGAATAGCGATATGTGATCCTGTAGCGTCTAAATCGAAATAGTTTACTCCATCATAAAATGTTGATCCATAATTAAATTCGCTTAATAAATTCCAATTGGTCCCGTCAAATCTGTGTACCTGGACATAACCGCTTGGTAAACCATAGTTTGATCCGTAAAAAGCAATGGTATTACCATCAGCAGAAAGATCTAGCATAGTTCCTAATTCGTCGCCCCAATTCCCAGCCCATGAACCATGCGAGTCCCAAGTGTTTGAGCTATTTCTTTTTAAAACGCTTACAGAACCACTACCAGCATGAACCGGACCTCCATTTCCAGGTATAGAATAGGCAAAAGTGGATCCATCATTGGAAAATCTCAATTGGTATCCATGTTTTTCTCCATTAAAAACGCCTTGGATGGTGTCTAATGTCTGCCAAGTGGTTCCGGATATCTGATAGAGCTTAATATCTCCTGTTGTAAGCAGGTAATCATTAATTGGTGCAGTTACTGCGAGATACAATCCGTCTGCTGACAACGCAATAGAGGAACCGAACTGAATAGTTTGATTGTTGGAGTTTAAAAGATCTGTTCCTACTTGTATCCAAGTTGAACCATCCCAATCAAATGTTTGAACATAACCTCTTGTCGTATTCGTACCCCATGGGACGCCTGAAGCACCAAGAACAATCCGAAGTCCATCTTCACTAATCGCAATACTGTTTCCCAATCGATCCCTTGAATTCCCTGTAAAGGTTGTTCCCATTTGAGTCCAATTGTTTCCTGTTTCTTGATAAACTCTTGCCAGTCCGGTCTCACCACTAAATTCTGGATCAGACACAATAATCACTTTTCCATTCTGAGAAATCTCTAAGTTTTCAACAGCAGAATAGATGGTGTTCTGCTGCACCCACGTATTTCCTATTAAGTCATAAACTTTTACATTTCCTGTAGAAGCTACTGCCATGCGTTTACCATCACCTGAGAGTTTTGACTTTAAGTAATTTGTTCCATTAATGGTATTCCCAATTTGTGATTGTGCAAAACTGGCGATTGAAAGGCAAAAAACTGAAATGAAAACAAGGAGTCGTATTGGTGTATTTTTAATCTTGAAAGTTGTCATGTTAATCTAGTTTTTGGTATATAGTTAATTTCCATGTTGCAAATCTACATGCGAATTTTAGGTAATTCGTCAACTTTTTTAGAAATAAAATCACATTATAGGATTACTTATTAAGTAATTTATATTTTATACAAAACTGTTTTCAAGCCATATAAAACTAAAAAACAAACAACAACGATTCATTTTGATTCTTTCGAAATGAGTAACAAGCCCTTGGATTCACCACCAAACCTGTTTAGGATGTCCCTCCGTCCCAGCATATATTAAAAAGGCGCGGCTTAGGGCTTGAAGATGCGGATCGCTGCCCGGTTGGTTGAACGAAGAGCGTACCGGAAGACCCGACCAATGTAGTAGAAGTGCCAACAATTGAAGATTTGTACTCCTAGTTTATTGGGGAAGCCCATAATAAAAATTCTAATTTCTATTAACAATCTACGCAGACAGAATACCTTTCACGAAATCAATCAACCACTTCTTGCGTTCTAATCCGCCACCGTATCCCGTTAAACTACCGTCTTTACCAATAATCCGATGACAAGGAACAACGATTGAGATTCTGTTGAAGCCATTCGCCCTTGCCACTGCTCTTACCGCCTTGGGTTTATTGAGTCGAATCGCTTGTTCTTGATAGGAAGCCGTGACCCCAAACGGTATTGCCTTCAAGGCATTCCACGCTTCATTTTGAAAATCTGACCCAGGCGTATGCAGTGGGACTTGAAAAGTAGTTCGTTTTCCATCAAAGTATTCCTTGAGTTCCCTTTTGAGTTGCTTGGTGTGCTCATTTTCTCCAATTAAGATTTTTGCTTGGAGTATTTTCTGCAAATCTCTAAATTCGGTTTCGAGCATTCTTCGATCTGTAAACTCGAGGAGGCAGATGCCTTTATCTGTCGCGCAAACAAACATCGGTCCTAGAGGTGTTGTCAATCTATTAATCAGAATGACGCATTTGGAAGTGCTTTTTGCTGGTGATTTGCCAATGATCTTCTTATAGGTATATCCAAATCCGCTTAATGATTCGTAGCCCGTCTCAAACGCCGTTGCTGTTGTCTTTTTGCCGTCTTTCAGCTCTTTGTAGGCATTATTAATTCTATACATTCGCTGGAAAGCATGAAAAGTGATGCCATAAGTCTTCTTGAACCACCGTCTTACGATATCGGGGCTGATCTGATTTTCTCTTAGTCTTGTGTCTGATATTTTTTCTTTAGGGTTGTCTTTGATCAATTTAATCGCCTTGGTAACTTGTTCTGGTGTTTCGTTTGAGTTTTCAGTAGGACAGCAAATCTTACAGGGACGAAATCCGTTCTTCAGCGCTTCTGTGTAGGTTTTGTAGAACACTACGTTTTTCCATTTCGGCTTTCTTGCCCTACAAGTGGCAATGCAGAATACGGATGTTGTCTTCACGCCTACGTAGAAAATGCCTACATATGTAGAATCTCTGTTCAGGAGTGCTTGGTAATATTCTTCTGCTATGGTGGCTGTAATTTCCATTAACTAATAGGTTTCCTCAAAACTACAGTATTCAATTGAAGGTGGCAACCGATTTTTTGGCAAGTAATTTATTATAACATTCTTCAAAAAAAGAGTAGCGTCATACGACAGCTATTCTCTGATAAATCGGAAACAAACTTCAAAAATCTTATTAGCAAGCTGCTGCGCCTGCTTCTGCTACTGCATGGTCATTTTCAACTGAACTACCACTTACACCAATTGCACCAATCACATCACCACTAGCATTTTTAACTGGTACGCCTCCTGGAAATGTGATTAATCCGTTATTTGAATGCTCGATATTAAATAATGGACCACCAGGTTGTGACAGCTCACCGATACTTCCTGTATTCATGTCAAAAAAGCGGGCTGTTTTTGCTTTTTTAATAGAAATGTCTAGAGAGCCTAACCACGCGCCGTCCATTCGTCCAAAAGCGACTAAGTTTGCACCAGCATCAACTATTGCAATATTCATTTTAGTATCTAGCTCAACTGACTTTTTCTTTGCTGCGCTAATCATCTTTTCTGCTTGTTCTAATGTAATATTCATGAGTTTAATTTATTTTAACCTGAATTATCTAATTCGGGTTTGGTTATAATTTTTTTACTATTCAAAAGTAAGGAAAACGACCTCAAGCTATAGATTAAGACCTAGAACTTATAGAAAAAGGTCAAACTTTAACCCAGATTATGCAATACCGGTGCGCTTAGAATGCTCATGTATCATTTTGCTGTAAACAATGAATAATGAACAAATTCGCGAAACAAGTTTAATTTACAATTCAACAATAATTTCGTTTTTCCGGTTTAATACTTCGTAAGGTGGATTATACCCTAGGAAGTAAAATCGGTTGGTATAAGAGATTCCCTTGGCGTCTAAAGCCGCTGTTAATTGCTTTTTGTATTGTTCAATTTTCTTATCATTCGCCCAACCACCAAAGCTGATTGCAGCAACTGTTTTTGCTGATTCTTCACGGAATTCTATTTTTGATTGATTGGGTTGCGGAAGGGTTTCTTTGCTGAATTTCTTAGGCACCATAAACATCATCCTTGTAGTATCTTCAAGGGACATGGAGACAGGTGAAGTCATTGCTATTTTCTCATTCTTGTCATTTCCACCGAAAATGTAACCTGCTAAAATGGAAAAGCCCTTACTGGATGCCTCTTTGTACTCTTTGACGGAGAGTTTGACGGAGGTGAATAAACTGGCTTCGTAATTTCTTATTTCGAATGTCTCGTGTTTTTCCTTGACGGTATAAGGATAAGTTTCAATATTTTTTTGTCCATTCATTGCAAATATCTGAATGATTATGAAAGATAAAAGTAAGATTCCAAGCACAATCATTGCTGTTTTTAATATCATAATTTAAGTATTCTAATGTAAACTAATATAAAGTACTACATATAATATAAACATGATTTACTCTGTAAAGTTCAAAAGGTAGGTTTGGGACTATTTTTCTTTTCTTTTCTAATTGGATTCTTAGAACAAAAATAAAGCCTTTAACTACTAATTGTAGTTAAAGGCCGTCAACTGTACTACTTCACTAGTATCACATGCAAGATCAGGAGAATAATCCAACTCACCTATTTGAATTGTATGAACGGTTGGAATTCATGTATGAACGCCTAATTTAATCGAAATAATTGCTTTAAGGAAGTAGTTTTAAGTTATTGAAACAACGATTTGAGTATCACCGCTTCAATTTTCTTACGTTTTTTCCATAATACTTTCACTGCATTGATAACCGAATCAAAATTCCTTCGAATAAGTGGTAAATGCAAGTTCGAATCATTTTTAAACATCAAGTGGTTGGAATCAATAAAACATTATAGATAATATCAAAGCTACAAATTGTAGTTAAAAATATACTCCTAGAATAATAGGTTTATGGGATGAGAGTACCTTTTAAAAGAAAGAGGTCTCTCTTTTTTATTTTATTTAAACATCCAATCATTGCTAATATAATGAGGCGCGATTACTCCTACAGCGCGATTCAGTCAGTTCAGCAATCTCGCTACTAATCTTCTTCCGAAAACGGGATCAGCCGTCTCTGTTCGTGCTTCTCCTGCCTGTATCATCATCACATACTATACACCGCACAATAACTCCCTAAACAAAAGATGGCGAATACTACAGCGTGAGTAGATAGTTATTTTGTGTTTTCGGTAATCTTGTCATCAAAAAAAAGATAACATTGATAACCACTTCAAAAATTCTTCGAATATAGAACAAAGGACTAACTCAATCTAACTTGTTGTACAAGGACTGAGTTTGATTCTCATTGAGAACAATGTGCATAACTAAGCACAGCGCAAGTATTCTACATTTTGAATCTTAATTAAGCATTAAAACTCCAACTTGAATTCAGCTAATCAGAAATATCAAAAAAGGCCCCATTCAAAAAAAGAGGAAAAAGCAGTACCAAATGCGGAACCTCTCGAAACCAATGATCAGCAACTAGCCACCCGATCTTTTGAACCTCCGATCCTTCAATTTAACTCAAACAGTAAAATAGCTTATGCGGGTGGTGGTGATACAGAAGAAGACAAAACAAACAGGACACCCAACTCTAGTGGTGCCTCAGGAGGAATCGCAGGCGCAACACCACCAAACAGTAATAAAGGCAAATCAGCAATCAGCTATTCCAAAGCTAAACCAGTTCAAGGAAAACAAGCCAACACAAAACAAGCTAAGAACCCCTTTAAAATAAACAAGGGAAGTCAGAAAAAAGAGAATAAAAATCCCTTCAAAGTCAATTTTAAAAGTCGGAAATCAGAACGCCAGTTTTTTAAGGCCTTTGCAGCACCAATTTCGGCTAAATCAATATCGAAAATTGAAAAAAGAAACTATGCATTACCCAATAGAAAAACAGACCTTCAAGCACAAAACCTAGATCGAATACTTCAGGAAAAACCTTTGGCCTTTGACATTTTGAATAATAATAATTTTACCAGAGAGATCCTTAGTGATATCCTGAATGACAAGACTGCAATAGACCAGCTACTTAAACAATACAGATTGCCAGAGCAATTTGAACAGACACCAATTACAATAAATGAAGCCAATCAAGAAAAACATACAAAACAATCAGATTTCAGTGATCCAGACCTTGATCAACTGCAACAGGAACTAGTAGTAACTGATGAGCTAGAAACCCCAAGTCCTTTTGATTTACAAGCACTTGAGTCCACTGCAATCGGACAACTAGCAGATGGGGAAAAACCAGAAGAAAAACAGCTAACAGAAACGACACCTCCGACAAAGGATGCAGCACAAACAGAAGAAATCATCGCCGAATCAGACCAACTCGCTTCAGAAAATGATGAATTCATAGAAAAAGAGACAGAAGACGAAACACAAGCAGACAAAGAGCCACCCCTTGTAAACAAAACAGAAAACAGTGATGAAGACCAAGGGACTGCGCCCACCCAACCACCCGAAGATGCGCCAGCAGCATTAGAGGACCAACTCAATGAAACAATGGCTGCTAGTGGTGAAGCAGAGGGCGAAAACCAAAGTGGCGCAGCGACTTTTGAGGAACTGATTGCAGATTTCCATCTCATCATTGCAGACTCCGTAGCATTCGAAAAACAGGAAATTGACGTTGATGCCTTACCCATCAAGGACGAAGATGAAAAACGAAAACTGAAAAATGACCTAGATTACAAAGCAAGCGAAGACAAGAAAGAAGCGGATAGAAGAGTCAATAGACTGATGTTTGACTCCACCGACAAAGCCAAGTCGGTAGCGGAAAAAGCGAAAGAAATACCAGGAGAAATTGAGTCCGCCAGAGTTCAAGCAGAAGGTATCATTTCTGCCGCAGCATCCGTGCAGAAAGGAGCTATTTCAGACGCTTTTGGTGGATTTAGATCCTCCGTCCAAGAACAACAAGGCGGAATTATCAGTCAAATTGAAACCCAGCATCAATCTACCGTCACTGCTATTGAAACTACCTATACCACTAATCGCGGAACAGTAGAAGCTGAATACGGTGCTTCTGTTGGTGCTATAAATGCAGCGCTTTCTGCTACGCTTGCAGCAGTGGAATCTATTTATAACGCCGCAGCAGCCGAAATGCGATCCATGGGAGCTGACTTTGCAGCTCAGGCTACAGCACTCGCAAGTGCTGCAGCAGCTGATTTTAGGGCACAGGTGAATGACGATGCAGAACCCGATGCAAATGCGCAAAACGAAGCCAAAGCAGAAGCAGCAGAGCAAACGGGCCAATCTATGGCTCAGAGCATGATTGAACAAGCGAATGCCGCAGCAGACGCCCTGATGCAAAGCAAGGCAATAGCACTGCAAGAAGCTCAAGGCGTCGCAGCTGCACAGTTAGCAGCACTAGAAGCTCAATATTCTAGTGCATTACAGGGATTAGAAGCTGCAAAACAAGGTGCCATTCAGCAAGTAGACGCCGCCAAAGCATCGAATATCGAAGCGGTGAATCAATCTGTTGCAAGCACGCTACAAGCATTAGACGCACAGGAAGCAGGACAACAGGAAGCGATTGACAATAGTAGCAGTCAAAGTATTGCTCAAATCAATGAGATGGCAGCAAAAAGTACACAAAACCTACTTACCGCAGCCCTCAAAACACTTGAACAATTTAGGGATGATCTCATCCATGTCAGGGAGGATTCTGACGGTTCTCCAGCACCAGCAAAAGAAGAATTGGATGCTCGCGTCAAGCCTTTAGAGCTGAAATTGCAAAACGCCATTGAACAGATTAAGAAAATAGTTGAAGATGGTCTTACAAGTGCGAAGGAAGGCATTCTCTCTTCTGCTAACCAATCAGCAGCACAACTAGCGAATATCTCGGCTCAAGCAATCTCTGGCGGGCAACAGGCAGTGGCCTCCTTCTCCTCTAACGTTCAGCAAATAGTAAGTGCTGCTCAGCAAGCCTTTAGTCAAGCACAGGCAGGACATGAACAAGAATCTTCGAGTATTACTTCTGGAGCAGTTACTGGGTTTCAACAAACTGTTGCTTCCGCTCAACAGCAATTACAAGCGATTGAAGGGCGTTCTCAGTCAGAAGCCGCTGCTGCTGTTAGTGGTTTACAAGGGTCTCTCAGCGGAATGCTAAGTTCTTTAGCAGGAATGATTGCCAGCAATGCAGCATCCGCAGCAGCTGCTGTTCCAACTACGCCTGCAGGTGAAGGTTCTAATGAAGAACTAACGGATCCTGAACAGAATAGACAAGACGCAGAAGACCGCTTGCTCAATTCTGACAATGAAGTACAAGATGATTCGGCGAATCCGGATGCTCAAATAGAACCGGAAGATGGACTCACCAGTGCCGAACAACGTAATGCGGATCTACTAGCTGTTACAGAAGATGGATTAGTCGCAGCAGAGGAAGAAGTACTAGACCAAATGGCTAACTCAGAAACCGAAGGCGGCTTTACTGAAGAAGATTCGAACAGCGCTATTCAAAATGCAGAAAATGGTCAACTCGATGATGTTAATATTGCGGAAAACCAACTAGAACCAATTGCTCAAAGTGAATTAGCAGGAATGGATGGAATGGTATCTGAAGAACCAACCGTTGATGCAGAACCAACTATTGAAGTACCAGAAGCCGCAGATGAAAGGCTGCCAGCAGAAGAGCGGGAACCAACTATCCGCGAATTAGCTGCAATGGATGGCATGGTACCAGCAGAGCCAACCATTGAAGAAATTGCAGCCATGGATGGTATGGTAGCAGAACCAGAAGCGCGGGAACCAACTATCCGCGAATTAGCGGCTATGGATGGGATGGTGCCAGCAGAGCCAACCATTGAAGAAATTGCAGCCATGGATGGGATGGTGCCAGTAGACCCTAGCCAATTAGAATTAGCTGCTATGGATGGAATGGTGCCTGAAGCAGAAGACCCTTCCATCAAAATTTTGGAGGCAATCAACGAAGAAATTGAGGGAGATGAACACTTGCAAGCTGCTATTACTATTGACACCTATTACGGTGTTTTTGATAATCCAAATGATGATACAGATGGCAAAGTACTACTAGAAGATTTTGAAGACCTTTCTAAAGGAACTTATGATAGAGATTTAGTAGTGACCAGACTAGAGGAGGATTATGGTGTAGCTGCACCAGACATCGATGCGACTATTGCTGAAATTGAAGCCGCGGCAACACTTGTAGTTAACGATACGTCTTTTCAGGATGAACTGGACAATGCAAATGCAAGTAATGCTAATTCTGACAATGAGTTTTCTCAAGGAGATACTACGGCTTATATCATGGACGCTACAGCAGAAATGGCAGAGAGAACAGATGCCATAATACCAATTCGAGAAACTATAATTGAACGATATACTAATGAAGCTGTTCATAACAATTATCATAATTCAGACGTTGCTAACGCTTTAGTTGGCGATTCTCCATTAGGAAATTTAACTCCTGTTGAACAAGGTAAATTATGGGGGGATTCATTAGATGGGTTTATCAATCATCCAGATGGACCAAGATATGACGAAATCTCCTACAACATTCAAGTTCTTAAATCTTCTGGAGATAATCAACTATTTCAAATTACCACTGATATCATGTTCGACAAGGCGATTGAACTAACCAATGAAAGGGTATCAGTAACTGACCTGGAAGATTATTCACCTGGTGATCTCCAAAAAATGAGGCAAGATGCTGCCTTCTTGTCATCCGAGGCCATTGAAATTACAGAGGGGACTGATTCAACTGCGATTTCTGATTATATAACAGGAGCAACACAAAGAGAAGTCCTCTTATTAGCAGAATCCTTCGCATTAGATGATGCTAGTGTTGGCCAAATTATTAATACTGGAAATGGACTTGATACAAGAGCGAGAAATGTGGTTTTTGGTATATTGAGTCAAATTACAGAAGAAAATGTTAAGAATAGCAATTCCTATGACTTCGTGCACGCCATCTTCGATAGTATGTCGACGGATGCCTACAGGATGATAGGAAATACTAATGGTCCTGGTATCGTAATGGCGGAAGCAATGGCGCTTCAACGTTTCCCTGACGATGCTGCAGCAAGGACACAATTTGCTGAACAATTTGGAACAGTAATGAATTCAGATCAAGGGCAAGAAGTATTAGCATACAATACAGACCTACCCTTTGCCTCCAGGCAAGTTGTTAGAGCCAGGATGTTCCAAATGTTTTTAGAAGATCCTTCAGGATTTACTGAAAAATTGCATGGTCGAGATGGAAGTGCGTTTACGAATCAGGAACTCATGTTGGAATATGCTAAACCAAACATGAGAGAAGCTATGGAAAGAGGGGATGCTCCTTATGCTATTGCTGATGAGACGGCATTAGACAATTTCCTTGGGTTTACTATGAATCAGCAAATAGCGGCACTCGACCCCAATATGTCTGAAGATGAATTAAGAGACTTGGAGCTTGCCATTTCTATTGGAGTTTATGAGGAAGAATCACTGTTTGGAGATAACTCAAACATTGTAAAGGTAAGAGAAACAATTACAGAATTAGCAGGAGATGGTCCTTACGACTTGGCTTTGCTACCAATTCAATTCTCACACCCTAATGCTGGCCCTCAGGAAATACCACTATATAGAATTGTGGTAAATGGACAAGATGTATTTATTGATACGCAAGGTAATCATTATGTCGGTTTTGATAAGTGGGAAGAATACAACCAATTACCTCCTGGGAATATGACTTACCCAAGAGACGGACACATTTCCGATCAGGGCAATATGGTCAGCCGTAACACACCAAAGACAGTAGACACCACCTCCGAGTATTTCTTCCAAACATTAGATTGGGCAGCATTAGTTGGAGGCGTTGCAGCAGCACCTTTTACTGGTGGATTGTCTACTGCAATTGTGGTAACGTCAGGGGTGTATGCAGCAGGCCGTGGTTTACAAGAGTTACACGCACTGAGTAATAGAGGAGGCAGTATCAATCCACTCCAAAGTTGGGAAGCCGCTGGTCACTGGTTAAACGTGGGTAGTGGGGTGTTTGGAGGTGCAAGCAGATTGGCCAGAACAACTAGTCTCTTAGATGAAGGTTCTGCATTTAGTAGATTTGCGATAGCTGGAGAACGAGCTGCTGATATCGGAGGAGCGATAAACGATATAGATACCCTAATTAGAAATTGGGAATCTTTACCACCCGAACATCGTGCATTCCTTGCTTTTAAACTGTTCCTAACAGCCAGAGGTCAAGCAAAAGATATTATGGCTAGAAGAAATGCTGCACTGGATTCAGGTGATCTTAATTCTGGTGATATCGATACTCCGACGAATACAACTGATCTAGACGCACCAACTAATACAGGAGACGTAGATGCTCCATCTGGCGTTTCAGACGCTAGAGTAGATGACGTCTTTGACCAATATAAGGAAGCGAATCCGAATGGCTCCTTTGATCGGACTAGAATCCAACAAGAACTGGAAGCGGGACGAGTCTTCAATCCAGAAACGGGTAGATTCAGACAAGGACCAACAGGGAATACTAATGGTCAAGTGACTCCAACTCAGGTAGACGAAACATGGGCACAATACCAGGAAGCGAATCCGAATGGCTCCTTTGATCGGGCTAGAGTTCAACAAGAATTAGAAGCAGGACGAGTCTTTAATCCAGAAACAGGTAGATTTGGACAAGGACCAACAGGGAATACTAATGGTCAAGTGACTCCAACTCAGGTAGACGAAACATGGGCACAATACCAGGAAGTGAATCCGAATGGCTCCTTTGATCGGGCCAGGGTTCAACAAGAACTAGAAGCAGGAAAAGTCTTCAATCCAGATACGGGTAGATTTGTACAAGGGCCAACAGGGAGTACAAATAGTCAAGTGACTCAAACTCAGGTAGACGAAACATGGGCACAATACCAGGAAACTAATCCGAGTGGTTCTTTTGATCGGGCTAGAGTTCAGCAAGAACTAGAAGCAGGGCGAGTCTTGAATCCAGAAACGGGTAGATTTGTGCAAGCGGGGACTGGTCAAAACCTCACTCCAGAGAATAATGTTCTACCAGTGCATATTGATGTAATGGAAGCAAGTCCAGAACTTGCAGCGAATACAGAAAACCAACAAATAATAGCAGATTATGCAACTAACAATCCTAATTCCATCGATGCGATTAGAACTAATTTTGAAAATCTGACGGAAGAACAACGTCCTTTATTCCTTAGTGGACTTGAAAATGCTTCAAGTGGAAGCCTGGATCTACCTAATGCAAGAAGAGCCACCCCAGCAGAAGTTGCAGCCGCTGTACGAACAATTTCGGAACACAGAACTGCCAATAACTCTAGAAATGGAAATTATGGTTACCTTGAAGGCAATGTTGGTGGAACAGTTGCCGATGGAACATTAGTTCGCAGTGGTGCTCCTGATACTGATGTGGATCAAATTTTTGAACCATTAGCTGTAAATAGTCAAAACCAAATTAATGGAGAAAACGCTTGGGTGCGTACAACTGATTCAGAATATAAAATGTTAAATAGATTTGCAAATGAATTTGGAGCCCAACCCGGAAAAATATACCCTGATGCAACTGGAACCCTGACAATTGTGTCTGAAAGAACATACTGTCCTTCGTGCGCGGGAGTTATTCAGCAATTTAATGAGATGTTTCCTAATATAAATTTAATTTTGATAGATGGAGTCAAATAAAAAAGAAATACTTAACATAGCAACTGGCGATCCAGAAATTGTGGAGAACGTTATTCAAAAGGTCAATAAGATCTATAAAACAGCGTTTAAACTCCTAGGCGACGAAGAGAAAGACGGCGTTGAATTTGCTCTTGTAGAAAAAGGAAAAGCCACCTCCGATGAAATTTTCTTACTAGGATTTTACTATGGCGCAAAAGTAAAAGAGTTAAGGGATAAAAAAGAAATAGATTGGTAATGATAACGAAACCCAATCCCCAATAAGGCACGTAGTGTCGCCCTACCTTCCTGCGGTCAGCAGGCAGACCCCATTTTTAACCAACTCAGAATAGCTTATTTTTTGTACATTAGTGAATGAAAACATTCAAAAGAGTCCTTATCTTCCTAGTAATACCGCTCTTAATTTTTGCAGCACATACTTTAATATCAACAGGCTTTTTCAGAACGATTACTCCAAAATTTGACGGAAAGATTTTAAAAAAGATCGCCATTCCTGGAGCAGAAGATATAATGGTCAGTTGGGTTGATAGCTTTGCATTGATTTCATCTACTGATAGGCGATTAGGTCCTGGAAAAGAAGAAAAAACAGGTGGTCTTTATTTAATTGATTTAAAAACACCTGATTTTGTGCCTATCCTACTAACCGATACGTTTGACCAGCCATTTGCACCACATGGAATTTCATATTATAAAAAAGGAAACAATTATATCGTCATGGCGATTAATCATACGCTTGAAGGACACACTATCGAAGTGTTTGAGCTGCAAGGCAGTAAATTGACACATCTTAAAACCTTAAGAGATCCTTCTATGATTAGTCCAAACGACTTGGTAATGATAGATGAAAACCGTTTTTATTTTACTAACGATCATGGGTATACAAAAGGATTAGGAAAGCTAGTGGAAGAGTATACTGGATTAGCCCTCTGCAATGTAGTATTCTTTAATGGTACTGACTATCAGGAAGTCACAAATGGGCTAGCTTATGCGAATGGAATCAACTATGATCAAAAGCGCAATTTACTTTTTGTTGCCTCCGTCAGAAAATTGCTAGTGAAAGTATATGCTGTAAAGCAAGACGGTACGCTTTCTTATATTGAAACCATTCCTTGTGGCACTGGTGTTGACAATATCGAATTTGATACCGAAGGAAATCTTTGGATTGGAGCACATCCTAGTCTCTTAAAATTCAATGCTTACGCCAGTGGTAAAAGTGCTATCGCTCCTTCAGAAATCATTAAGATCACTTACCGGAACAAGGGCGATTACGCCATAGAAAGTGTGTATGTTGAAGATGGTACCGAAATGTCTGGCGCTACTGTTGCTGCAACTTTTGGTAATTTAATTTTTGTAGGGAATGTAATGGATGAAGCGTTTTTGATTTTGGAAAGGAATGCAGCATCTATACCTAAATAACCCAATTTCTGCAGCGTTGTAGTTTTGCTTGTAACTAGGTATTGACTGATATATTACTGCTATTCGTGGGAGCCCGAATATTTCCAGATTCTAGCGCAGGAGAAAGGTAAGTAGCAAAAAATAAATAGCGCATTAAAATACAGTAATTTTAATGTACTATTTAACCCAGATTATAAGCAACAATAGAAAAGTCTTAAGTATATTTCCCAAAAGTAGACTAGTGCATTTTTCATGCGCTTGATTCTAATGGTTTATTGATTTACGCTAAGCTAATCAACGCCACCTTTCCAGAATACTTATGTTGCAATTTATATTTAGAATTTTGACTTACCTTTTTCAGAAAGATCCGACTTTCTGCCATATCTGCATTGTCAACGTAAATAATTGTATTGGTGTGAAAATTGGGCTCAAGCATTTGAAAAAGTGGTGAGTATAAATCCTTCCAACCATCTAACAATAACAAATCTATTGGTTTCTTATAGTTTTTTAAAGTCTCCATTGCATCACCAATTCTAACCTCAATAATGTTGTCTAGGCCTCAGCATCTGTCATGCATTACTTTATCATTAAAGTCCCCAGTTATTTTATTTCCTGAAACAACAATATCTACTATAATACCGCTACAGTAGATATCTCCGCATGAACAAGTATATATGGGGATTTTAGATTCAAATTCATAGTTTAATCTTTGGCTATTTTTTAATGAAAGGTCATTAATTCTTTCTCCTTTTAAAATTTGTGCGCTACGTTCCAGGTTTTTCGAATCCAATCTCTCATTAATCCATCCCACAAATTCATTCTGTTCAACAAATTCATATAATGATATTTATCATCAATAATATCCTTTCCATTTACGCCATCAACATGATACTCAAAATGAGAAGAATTTGGAAAATGTTCCAAATTTAGCTCCTTCCGTATCAATTTAAATTCACTTAACATCATTCAATTAAGTATAACATCAAGAAGTATACAATCACTTAAAAGACAATAGTCGTCACTATTTCTAAAATCCTAACTTCATATGACATAATCAAAGTGCTTAGCGTCGTCACCATTTTGTTAAAACTCAAACAAAAAGCCTTTACAACTAAATTGTAAAGGCTTATATTTTTTATGATCAAAGCTTATTGACAAGAGCCAAACCAGATCATCAATAGTTTTATTCATTCTAACGATCTACAGGCTCAAATTTCTTTAAGGTTCGCTAGGACTATCTTGCTACTACAACCCGCTCCACCACACTATCTCCATCAGCATTCAGACGTAAGAAATAAGTCCCTACACCTAGTCTTTCTGTATCCAGTTGTGTGCTTCCAGTAAACTGTCCTTCTTGCAATAATCGTCCACCTACATCGTACAACTGGAATACTGTTTCCAGTCCGCCTTCTACGGATACTGTTAAGTGATCACTCACAGGATTCGGGAATACGGAATAGGTAAAAGAAACAGGAATATCTTCGTTGGAAGACGTCCCAATCATTGGAGAATCAGTAAATGACAGATTCACAGGACTTGAGATAAAAGGTGCAGAGTCGGCAAGTGTAAACAATTGCGTTTCAAAACCAACAGAGGTATCCCAAATTAGTTGGAATGGCGTATTGTTATATCCTGTTAGTTTGAACGTCCCAAGACGATGCGTTAATGCTTGATTATCGATTTTAGCTACATTGTCCTCGAATGATGGTATTGTATTCGGTGTTGGACCGTTCAAATTAATGGCCAATTCATCCGCTCCTAGAAAAACCGTGGATTGATTGGTATGATAGATAAATCTGCAAAAATCGGTATTAGTACCACCCGTATTTGTGGGCATAAAATTACAATACCCTCCTTGTAAACCTCCTGGAGGATTAGGATCCGACTCAACACTCAGTTGTGGATTATTAAAGGCTGCAGGATCATAGAAAATATAGAAATCTGCATGACCTAAGTAAATCGGTCCTGTGCTTCCAGGCGTTTCATTGATGAAAATGTCAAAAAAGACATCAGATCCGACTACTCCAACATTTTCAATAGATACATTACCAGTGACTTGTGCAGTAATACTGCCCATCATTATATAGCAACCTAGACTCAGTAATAAAATTAACTTTTTCATAAAAAAAATTTAGTTCAAAATTTAATAAGATGTGAATAGTATGTGGTAGTAGACGGTCTATGGAATATATTATCTTAAAGTTACAATTTATCTACGTAAAAAACAATGGTAGTGTTCGTCATAAGTAGAACTTATTTTCAAAAGACTGATCACGGTTTTCTTCAAATACAGGATTCTTATACTTATAACACCTACAGATAGGCGGATTTACAAAGAATTAGTGGTGTCACCACCTTAAAACCGATTGATATAACCAAAGTGAATCTTCCCCGACCCAAAATCTATAGGATTTGAGAATTGACGGCCTAGGGCGTAGGATATCCCAAAAATACCCGCACCAGTCTCAAAAGTCATTCCGACTCCGAAACCTAATGGCCAATCCTTATAATCGTTTATAGCGCTCTTATTTTGGAGATATCCGAAATCTCCAAACCCATACAGATAGGAGTTTTGAGCAATCAGAAATCGGAATTCTGTAGTTAATACACCATACACTGATGCGAATACCGACTCTTCGTCAAACCCTCGTAAAACCTGATGTCCGCCTATTCGATATAACTCATTGAGAAATAAGTCTTCCTCAGCAATCAAAATACCCGATTGAAGGGAAGTCTTAAGCGTCGTTCGCTTGGTAATCGGTTGATAATAAGCAAAATTTGTATTGATCTTGAATTGGTAGGAGCGCAAATTCAAACTATCATACAACTGTTTATAGTTGTAAGTTGGGTCGGCTTCATCCTCAATACTTATAATCTTTGTATTTTCTTCTATTCGTTTTAGGCCCGCTCCACCCCGCAAATTGAGCTCAAAGCCCTTGCGAGGATTGAATCGGTAATCCAACTGTTCCAAATGATATTCCAGACCAAATATCGAATGACGAGTATCTAAATTACTTGGTAGTTTTCTGGTTGATTTAATTTGACTAAGGTTGTAGTATAAGATATTCGTCTGCAACACCTCCCAGAACGCTTCCAAATAATTTCGCCCTTCAAAATGATATTGTATTCCAAAATTTGTGTTCAAATCAAGATAAGAAGTATCTCGTTTGTACAAGTCAAAATCCACATCTAGTCCAAAGGGTTGATTCAGGATATAGGGATATAAAAAATGAACATCCAATCGTTGCGTCAAGGGGCGCAATTGCTCCCAAGCGAAATAAATCTCTTTGCCTGTTCCAAAAGGATTCTGCAGATCTATTTTCGCACTTCCAGTTAAAATCAGCTTACCAGTTTCATTGTTCTTTGGTAAGAAACCAAGTAATAAATCAAATCGACTTGACTTCTTATTCTCCAAAAAGAGATTCACATTGGCCTTATCATTTTCAAATATAATATAAGGCGGTTTTGTCTCCGTTAAATAGCCAGTTCCCTTGATTCGGGAACTGATTTTCCTAACTTTGGATTCGTCATAAGGCTTCTCCTTGTTGAGATTCAGGTAACTACTTAAAAATTTGGGATTGATCTTCGCATTGCCTTCTATGTTGATTTCATCAAACAAAATCAGATTATTCTTCTCCATCTGCAGCTGAGCATACACAGATTCATTAACCACTCTAAAACTATCCAATTGTACCGAAGCAAACGGATAACCATTATTTTCTGCCACACTAAGCAACTGTTGCTGAAGATTTGCTAACTCTTTATAATGAAAGGGTTCGTCTTGATAAAATTTTTCTTTGTAGGTCGTTTGCCCTAGAAAATTAGGTTCTACATTATCGTTTTTCAAGTAGCCCATCTCATACGCTTCTCCCATGTAAAGATAAGCGATTTGCACAGAATCATTGTACGTAATACTATCTACAGATGCCGCCAGATAAGCGTTTTCCCGAAGTGTGATCAATACTGTTTCTAAAGCCCGCCTAGCTTCTGTAGAATCCGCTAATTGTTGTCGGTTGTCTACCAGTTTCTTTAGCAAACTCGTATCTTGGTCCACAGGTATTATATGCAAAGCGACACCATTCTGAGCAACGCTCATTATAGCAAACATAAATTGCACGATAAGAAGAACAAATACACGCATTTGCAGCAAACTAGTTGATATAGTTTTAGTTAAACGGTTTAAACAGTACTAAGTTAACTATTGCTACAGCAATTTATTGCCTTTGTGTTAGAAATATTCATGTTGACTTGACTCCTTCACTATGTTGAATGGATTTGATTGGATAATAACTGAATTGAATAATACGCAAAAATAAAGATTTTGATAACGAGAGAGCCATTACAAAAGTGGCCCATTCCCTATATGAATGAGCCACAATGATTTAGATTTCAGTATATTTCAAAGTTACAATTGGTTTCGTTTCCGAAACTTTTTTCAGATAAGGTTGAAATTTGAATATGTCTGAATGATCCTTATAAGCGAAGTCAAATTCCTGAATATAACCACTAGAAAAATTACCAGAACGATCAAGCATTTCCGAAAATTTAATTTTATAAGCTTTTCGGTCTTTTGCTTTTAATGTGTTTTTCCAATATTTCATTGTATTGAATCTTGATAATTTTCTTCCTGCACCATGTGCACAGGAAAACAAGGCTTCTTGAGTCAATTCAGAATATGGATTCGCCTTTACTAGTAGACTTCCTCGTGTCATAGAAAGTGGAATTACAATACTGCCTTGAGCGGGTAATTCCGTACTCCCTTTACGATGAATGATTTTACCATCTTGCTCAAAACGAATATGATTGTGAATAGAGTCTCCCAACTTATAGGAGGTTCCGTAGAGCTTTCCTTGATCATCCAATTTTGAATAGTCCAAATTTAGATAGTCTTTTTTGATTTCCTCCTTATTGCTTTTGATATAGTTTGCTTTTTGTAGGAAAATCATTGTTTTAAGACAAAAATTCTTTCTTCTTTGATATCCAAAATCTAAGATGTTATTGTAGTATTCATAGAATTTTTCATCAATAAATGATCTATGAATAAAGGGAACGGATTGCCCATATTCGGCTGAAAATGCTTGGACCAATTGATAACAATGTTGATACAAACCTATCCCTCTATCCCTTGTTCCAGTATGACATATTATATAAATAAATTCATCGTCCTCTTCTAATGATAAAAAATGGTTGCCACCTCCTAAACCATCATCTGTCATCTTAGTATGTGCAAAATTAAAGGGTCTATAATGCTTTTCCTTATCAAAAGGTTTTATCCAATCTGATTTAGATAGTTTGAGATACATAACACCACAGCCAATATCCTTGCCTGTTATAAGAGGATAAATATACTCTTCAGTCGAAAAAGCAACACCAACAGGTATCGCCTTTTCATCACAAAAGTGAATATCAGTAAAAGCGCAAACGTTCTTTATATGAGGGCTTTCAGAATATTTAGTAATTTGTTCTGAAGCATTTTTTTCAATTGTGTTCTTATCGCATAAGAACTTTATCTTGTTCATGATTCATTTTTTTAATTTATTTTTATCAATGAATACTTTTAGATTAAGTAAGCAGCAGCTGTTACGTCATTTTTGAAATGATTGTTGATTAATCTTGGAAAATATTCCATTGATTTGAATGTACCAACACTGAAATGATTAAATTAGTTTCATAGGACGAAATCAATAAGCCAGAAGTTAAATTCTAATGTAAAAAAGGTAAATAATTACAGGATAAGACGACCTATCACTGTCCGTTGATAACAAAGGAGAAAAACTACACTAAAATTATAAGATGAAAATTACTTCGGAAGAAATAAGAAAAAGTTACCCATTGACACCTAGGGCTGTAGGAATGTTTGATGATGATCCTATCGGAGTATATTCAAAATATGACAAAATGAATATCGTAGACATGCAAGGAAAGGTTCTTTTTTCTTACGAACCTGACCATTATTTATTAATGCAGGTGTGCTTTGTAAATCCATACTATATTTTAGTTGTTGGTGGGGACTATATAACAGCCAATAGAATTAAGGTGTTTAATCTGAAAACAAAAGAATGGGAGTTTGAACGTTTGGAAATTGATTGTGGTGATATGATGGAAGCATGTATCGCTATTCACCATAGTAAACCCATTGTTGCTATTTACAGGAATGATGGAGTTGAGATTATAGACATCAAAAAAAGAAAAACGATTGAACTTATAGCAAATGCAGAATCCATAGCATTTTGTGAAAACGGAGAAATATTACATACCAATTTTGAAACGCTATTTTTGAGATCTAATTCTGTTGATAATCAAAAAATTATAGATATACCTTTGAACAATGGCTTTTGTGATGATGTAGTCATGAGTTTTAGTAACCAAAACAACGCTGTTGTCATATCACCTCTTGGCTCAAGAATGATGGTTTACAATTTAGGCTCAAAAGAATTGAAATATCTTGATAAACCAAAAAGCCAAGCGTATTCAATTGAATTCACTCCAGACGACAAATTTATAAGTGTTTCTTTATTCAGAGAAAGTTATCTGGTTGAGTTGGAAACTGGTCAAGAAATAACTATTGAGGATTTTGAATACTTGGACACAACAAGATGGCAAGATGGTTATATCATTGTTTTAGGAGAAAAAAGTATTCGTAAAGTTGAACTAAACACATTATCCATTAAATAACATTTCAAGCAAATTAATTACAGAATTTTTTAACAAAGGATAAATGGCCATTTTCGGGAAGTAAAGCACATTCAATACAAAACGCCATAGCAAAACGTGTTAGCGAATCAATATGAAAAGACGAAAATTTATAAAAAGAACGATCTGGAGCTTGCTTGGAATAAGCGGTTTAACAGGCTTGTATACTTGGCAAATAGAACCATTTTGGCTGGAATTTGTGAAAAGGAAAATGCCAATTGCAAATTTGCCAGAGTCTTTGGAAGGTAAAACCTTAATGCAAATCAGTGATATCCATGTTGGAAATAGATTTGATTACAATTATATAATTGAATCATTTAAAAGGGCTCAAAAATTTAACCCAGACTTTGTAGCTTACACAGGTGATTACGTGAGTTATGAAAATGAAGAACAATTCACTCAATTGGATGAAGTTTTAAAGCACACAGTTAAAGGAAAAATTGCTACTGTAGGAATACTAGGGAACCATGATTACGGGAAAAATTGGGCAGAACAAGAGGTAGCAGATAAAATTTCAATCCAGTTGAGAGAAAACGGAATAGAAGTGTTGAAGAATGAACAAAAGGAATACGAAGGATTGAATTTTATAGGATTTGATGATTATTGGGCATTAAATTTCAAGCCTCAAAAAATAATGAATAATTATAACCCGAATATATCAAATATTGTTCTTTGCCACAATCCAGACGTATGTGATTTAGATGTTTGGAATGGTTACAAAGGTTGGATTTTATCTGGGCATACTCACGGCGGCCAATGTAAACCACCATTTTTAGATGCACCGATGTTACCAGTTAAAAATAAATTATATTCGTCAGGAGAAATAGATTTAAAAGATGGAAGGATGTTGTATATAAACAGAGCAATTGGTCATTTATGGCAAGTAAGATTTAACGTTAGACCAGAAATAACAATTTTTGAACTTGAAAAAGCATAAAAAGTAATAAAAGCCAAACAAGTACATAGAAAATGACCAAGTCCGTATTGATATTAGATTTAGACGGAGTTTTGATTACAACTCCTAGGTGGAGAGCTGACGAAATTGATTCTGATGGTTATTCCAAGTTTAATACGGATTGTGTAACAAATTTGAATAATCTCTTATCGAATTATGACTTTGAAATTTGGTTAAGTTCAACCCGTAGAACTGTAAAGAATCTTGTAGAATTCAATCAAATCTTCAAAAATCGGAATATTATAAGACCGATTAGTGGTTTCTTGCCTGAATATCTAAACTGCAAGTCTAGAAAAGAGGAAATCGTAAAGTTTATTGAGCAGTTTAAGCTTACGGATTTCTTGATAATTGATGATGATAAGTCATTGAACGGATTAGACGAAATATATAAACAAAAATTAATACTGACTGAATTGCAAAATGGTTTTAACTTGAAAAAATTCCAACTTGCAATCGAAAGAATTAAAAAATAAATGATGAATATTGCCACTGTAATCACTGCATTTTGTAGTATCTCATTCCTTATGATAGGAGCAGATAAATTTCTAGGATTTATAGAGCCTCCTTGCTCCGTAATGAACAATTTCTCTCCATTGGTTTGGCGGGGAATTGGTGTTTTACAACTTGCTGGAAGCATTCTAATTTGGATTCCTAGTCTTAAGAAGTACATCGCAGGCTTCTTTGTGGTGTTTATGCTTGGTGTCTCAACTTACCATCTTATCAATAACACAACAGACATTGGTGGGGCAGTCGGTATAGCTGTCTTACTAGGTTTACTTGTTTGGAATCCTAGGTTTATTAGAGGCAAAGATGCCGCATTGAATTAATCCTGAATTATTAATAGTGCAAGCGTCGTTAAAATATGTAAATAGCGCCTTAATTGATATGAAGACGCTATTTCTGAGTAGATAGTGGTTACATAATTTAACCCCTATCTTTTCTTGTGTCTGTAAATTGTAAATAGCGCCTAAATCTTACACGTTGTAAAACAGGAAGGTCTAGACTCAAATCTACTGTTAACTAGTTTGAACACTGATATAGCCTAAAAGTAAGCACTGGAAGTGTAAAAAGGAAAACTCGTATGTTTGAAAAGCGCTATCACAAAGCCTCAAAGCGATATCTGGAAGAAAATGAACCTGAAAAAATCGCGGACATAGTAATCTGCAATTCTAACTTCGATGATTTAGTAATTATTAAAAATACTCTTGAGATTGATTAGTATTAAGGTTTTCTAGGGTAGGGGCAATACCTCTTTCGCTGGCATCGCACAAGGCCAAACGCTCATTCGGCACCAGGTCGTCCAGCACTCTCATAGCTGGCAATCGCACAAGCATCACGCTATGTTCAAACAACACTTCCCACCCTTTTGCCACGCCGTGTATTTTACTGTTACTAGAGATCAGACGGGAGTTGACTGGGTGTAAGCCTTGCATCAGCAGGTAGGACATATGTTGATAGCCAACGGACACCAAACTAGGATATAGCATGGAAGTGACCCATCCAAATCTACTACGACACGGTAGGTCGTCGAACAATCAAATTCCTATAAAATATCGTGAATGTCTCCTACGATCTAAGCCGCGACCGTACCCTCCTGTTGTTTCGCAATTCGCGCCAATCGCATTGACTTCGAACGGTATTTAGGGACAAAGACCGAAAGGATATAAGTACGAATAAGGTACCAGCCAAAATTACTCTCGTTCAAAGAAGGATCGATTTTATCTGCCAAGTTATAATGTTTTTCTTTAAGCAAACTCCAGTGAACACCAGGAGAAACGTGGTGAGCCGTGTGAAATCCATTATTAATTAGGACAAAATTGAGTAGCGTACCAGTCATATTTCGAGAGTTGTTGTATTTGGTTTCCTCATCAGCGTGCACATGCTGGATATAGTTAAATATCAGGACACTGTAAACCGAAAATTGCTGAGGGATAATCACATAAACCAACGCCTTTCTCCAATCGAGTAGCAGCGCAATGGCAACAAAAGCAACTAAAAAGACAAGCTGTAACGTGTTAAAAAAGAATTTCTTCTTACTGACAGCCCAGCGGCTGATGTAGTAGTCAAACACTGGCTTCATTTGGAAACGACTACTCACAAATGGATAGATAATGAAGGTAAAGAGATTATTCTTCTCCGTATAGCGATACGTTCGCGTATAATCTTCTTCAGTATTGATATGAGCATGATGATTGTTCATATGAGTCGGCTCCCAAGCAAATACAGGAAAGCCGTAAAACATTGTTAACCAGTTGTCTGTAATGATATTCATGAACTTACTCTTCCACATCGCTAGATGTTTATGATTGTGTGTCATCACGGATACAGAAACAGCCATTACAAGTTGAACAATATAGATTGGAATCCAGACACCCCAGCTTAGTGTAGCACCATATTGCCACAGTACAACCAGTAAAACCGTAGTAAGGATCATGAAAAATACAGTACGAATATCAGCCTGAAATTTGAGCATTGCATCAAGATTTAAATTCAGAAAACAATTATTAGTAATTTTGTTGCCATTACCTAGTCAACAAGCACAAAGGTAACGAAAGTAAATTCACTTGAAAAGGTAACGTTAGTTTTTTTATTTAATTGTAAAGCAGTATAACATTGATTCTCCAAATTAGTTTAAACTAATTCTAATGGTTTTCCTGTAAGTAAAGCCTGCCTTCCTATGGACAGCAGGCAGGCCTTTCGTAACTCTCCACACAGTTTCTTAACATCCAAACCGATATCCCACATTGAATCAATCAAAAAACTCCGCGTAACTCCGCTTACTCCGTTGTAATTTTTACGTTGATAGAAAACCCCATCTTTGATTCTGCAAGTTTTTAGTTATTTTGCTTCCCAATTACAAAAAACTAAAGAAACGCCCAAAACAATTTAGACAGTATATGGAAGAAAAAAAATATTGGGTGAAAACCCGGAAACGAATCACCCACCAGGGCAAAAGGAGCTCCAGCTCCTTACCATCAGTCCCCAGCACCACCTACGCCCAATATTTCACCAAACACTACGGCCACCCCGAAGAATGGCACCGCGGCAACCTCCCCCACAGAGATAAACCAAACATAGTCCAATTTATTACCTTCCGCCAAGCAGACAGCCTACCCAAAGAAGTATTAGCAACAATAGAACAAAACCTAAAGAACCTACCCGAAGAAAAATATAAAATTGAGAAACGTAAATTAGGAGAGCGCTACCTTAACAAAGGTCTAGGAAGTTGCGCTTTAGGCCACCCAGAAATGGCACAAACCATGATGAAAGCATTGCTGCACCACGATGGGGGAAAGTATGATTTATTAGCATGGAGCATCATGCCCAATCATGTACATGTGCTTATTAAAACAGAAGATAAATTACCCAAAATCGTACAGTCCTGGAAATCCTTTACAGGAAAATGGGCCTTAAATAACAATGAAAAGTACAAATTAGGAATAGCACCGAAGGCAGTTAAATTTTGGATGCCAGAGTACTGGGACAGATTTATTAGAGATGAAAAACACTTTAACAATACGATAAAGTATATTATGAATAATCCAAAATCAGCAAGATTGGCTGAAGAAAGTACGGCGGCTATGTATACGGGGACTAAGATTAATGATGGGATGTAGCAGGAGCTAAATCCGGCCCAGTTCAACAACAAAATAAACAACAATAAGACCAAATGAAAATAGCCATAATTTGGATCCCTTTCCTTGCATTTACCGCTGCTTTAATCTTCTTTTTCATCAAAAGATATCAATTGAGGAACGCTAAGTCTAATAGATTAGGTGTTGTTCAGATTAGTTTTGCGATGCTGATTTTCAATCTTATTGTCTATTTATCTTGGATAGCGATGTATTATGTGAGTCAGAATGTATATGATATCTCAATTGAAGGTGAAAAATATACGGGTACGGTAGTGAATCTCAAGTATAACCCGCCAGATTCTGATGGAGATCCAACTTTACCAACACCTACGATTCAGTTTACAACAGAGAGTGGGAAAACGGTTGTAAAGGAACTTAATTTTGCTGAAGATAAAGGAATAGGGGAGACCTACAAAATCTATTACAATGAATCGAAAGATAAGGTCTTTCCGCTTGGTGGTATCCTAATTGCTAGAATAGTGTTGGCCTACTTTTTTTGCTTCATAATGACTTATATTTTTGCGTATCTGCTAGTCTATATATTGAGTGAACGGTTCTCAACAATCAATCTATTCCAGAGGCGCGTACTTTACTATTATATCCCATTGCTGTTGATTGGCTTCAATATTATGATGATTTGTCTCCTTTGTTACGACGACAAAATACCTGTTTGGGTGGCGTACTTGCTAATTCCAATAGCGGCTGTTCTTGGGGTTGCCACGATTGGGTTTGTTTATTCAAAGGTTGAGAATAATGATGATTTTACAAATCTAGATCGAACAAGAAAATGAAGAAAAAAGATTTTATCGGCGTTTGGAAGTTAATCGAGTATGGTGAAGGAAAAATCCTGACCTCAGAAACACATTTAGTGGTTAAGGCAGCCGTGTTATGGGAAGTTTGGCCAGATACAGTATACTATGAAAACGAATCTGGACCAGAGGTGAAATATACTTTTGAAGAAGGAAAACCTGGTGAACCAGCTAAATTAAGCTTAGCTAGTGGCTTCAAGTATTTAGTTAAAAAAAGCGGAGACACACTTTGGGTAAAACTCGGACCAGTGTACGGACAGTTCCCTAAAAGCTTTGAAGATTCAGGAAACCTGGGGGAGTACCAATTAGAGACAGCAGAAATTTCAAAAACCGTAGGAGTACTCCCTGAGAAAGTCAAGGTTCAAGAATTCGAAATGAGAGGATTTGGAACCCTGAAATACGATAGTAATCTGGAATGGTGGGACTGTCAAACTAAATTTAATGGTAAGAAAATTAAACTACAAATTGCTGCATCGGAAGCAGATAAATTTGGGCCATTAGAAACCATCAAGGAAAAACTAAAACAACTTGAAGGACTACCTTTAGATCAAATAGCAACAGACAAATTATTATCACTATTTAATGAATCATGGAATGAAAATGACGTTAACTTAACACCTGAAGAGTTTATAGAAAAAATCACATTAGAATCTATCACGTTGAAAATTGACGGAGGAGCAGCAATCTGGTTTAAAGATGGTGATCTATTCGCAGGACATTCGATAAATATTTCATTAGACAAAGAATATAATGTTTCTGATGTTGGAATAATGGGCTAAACTACCCATCCAAATGATTTAATAGTATACTATGTTGAGTTTTAACCTGGGCTGCCCTTCAACCGAGTATCGTTAAACCTTATTGCTGAAATAACAATTGGCCGGCTGAGGGGTTGGAGGTGTTGTTTGAACACCGCAGCGCAAAGCATTGTGTTTAGGGCGGGGAGAGTGCTGGAAGACCCGACCTGAAATGAGGTGCTAACCGAAGGAAAGGACAGCTCCAAAAAGTCATTAAAATTGTCCTTACAAAAACACCCCAATTGCAAAATTCATTGGTTTTTCGTAATTTAGCATACGATTTTGTTACAATGCGGTATGATTTTTATACACGTATTGCGTTTGTAGTTTTAATGCGGAATCTTAAAATTATTTAAATTCTAGATCATGGGAAAAGGTAAAGACGCTAAAAAAAGTGTAAAAAAGGAAGCGACTAAAACGCTTAAGGAGAAAAGAGCAGAAAAGAAAGCAAAGAAAGCATCAAAACGCTAATCTTCTTTTAAAATAGCGAGTTGCCTGACCGCTCACCGTAAGAAGGCAGGCCTAATTTAGGCTGTGATTTTATACATTCCTGCTGGATATCTCACTATTGGTTTGATGGGTGGTAATACCCACAAGGCTTGAAACTAATGTATTTAATTGGGTGTTGGTTAAAGCCTGGCCGCCAAAACCTAATCCCTTACTATTTAAAGTGATGAGCATAAAACTATTAAACGTAGTACATCTAGCAGAAGATTTTGAATCATTGCTGCAATGGTACAAGGATGCCTTGGATTTAGAGGTGATTTACGAAGAGAAGGGAGAATATCATTATACCGAATTGGGTTATGATAAAAAAGTCATTGTAGGAATAGCCATTGCAAAAGAAATGGAACATGTTCCTACGAATCCTAGGAATAATACATCGATTATGCAATTGAGCGTTTCCGATATAAATGCCACCTTTAACCAAATAAAAGCTCATGGAGGTAAAGTGTTGTTTGGCCCATCCTACGAAGAACAAAATAAATTTTACTATGGAGGTGTAACGGATATAGAAGGCAACCAAATTTGGTTTACACAAACCAATAAGTAATTTCCAACCTAGTCATCGCTACCTAATATTTTTCAAGTGGAATCGTTCCAAAAAACTTCGTATAACTCCGCTTACTCCGTCGTAAATTTCACGTTTACCCGTTCAAAAAACGCTACTTAACTCCTAAATTCCCATCCTTAAACGCCACAAGTTGCTCCAGTAAACCAGTCACATCTAGCGGTGCTTTTAATCTGTTTACTTAATATAGTCGCATTAGCGCTACGTAGCTTTCTATACTGAAAAACATCACACGTTTTGTCATGAATTTTTCTCAGGGTTTTGGTAATTCAGAGAAATCAATGCGCAAATTGTTTGAAGCACCTAGCAAGGCAACAAAATAGGAACGGCTAGTTATAGATATCAATCGAATGAAGATTAATTAATGTGTCAAAATGTCATTCTTAAAGAAACTAAAAAATTGGCATAGATATTGTCTTATATTTAATCGTGGTAGGAATGTTAAGTTTATATTCCGCCTCTTTACATAATATTTATATTTACAATGAATTACGGTACAGTAAAATTTTTTAACGACAGCAAAGGATTTGGATTTATCACACCTGATGATGGTGGAAGAGACGTTTTTGTTCATGCAAATGGACTAAACGGAATACAAATCAATGAAGGAGACAAAGTCTCTTACGAAGTCGAAGAAGGAAAAAAAGGATTGAATGCAGTTAATGTCGAAATGGCATAAAACAGCATTTAAAAACTCTTAAGAATAGGTCTACTAACTCAGTTAGTAGGCCTATTTATATTTTAAGCCATCTCCAACAGTTTATTAAAGGCCACAAAAACGTTAAAAGTCTTGTCCCCCTCGACACTATTTTGCATCCTGCTCATTAATAATTAATCATTAAACATTAATCATTATAAAAAATACCGATCGGTATTTGTACATTTGTATAAATAGTAATAAATAATGCCAAAAATCAATGGCACCACATTCGACTATATCCTTGAAAAAACCGCTCCTATTTTCAACAAACAGGGGTATGTAGGAACAAGTTTGTCAGACCTCACAAAAGCAACAGGCCTGACAAAAGGAGCTATCTATTGTAATTTTACAAACAAAGAAGACTTGGCGCTTAAGGCATTTGAATACAATATAAAGAAGGCAGTTGTGCCTTTATTCAAACTAATTGCCCAACAAGACAGTAGTTTGAATAAACTATACACAATTACAGATTATTTCAGAACGTACTATGATGTAGTCAAAATAATGGGAGGCTGCCCGATGATGAGAGTTGGAAGTGATACGAAGTTTAATCACCCGGCATTATTCGTTACAGCACAAAAAATCTCCCATCAGTTTATCAGTGGATTGATTGAAATAATAAAGGATGGTATTCGTAGCAATGAAATAAACAAAAATACCGATGTCATCAACTACGCAAAACTGATGTTATCCCTTATTGAAGGCAGCACCTTCCTAGCAACTACCCATGATGACCCTACCTACTTAACTAGTGCAATGGATTTTATTGATACATCGATTATTGAAAAAATAGCAGCATAAAAAAATTTAAACTACCAGATACCGATTGGTATGTGGTGACAACTAAAAACAAAAAGATCATGACAACAACAGCAATTTTAGACCAATTAAAAACAGAGTTTACTACCATTGAGGCCTTTTTAAATTCCCTTTCCGAACAAATATTAGTATACAAGGAAACAGATTCAAAATGGTCAATCTCTGAGAACATTCAACACTTAATATTGTCAACAAAACCTTTAGCTATGCTTTATGGAAACCCCGCAATAATGCTTGAGAAGTGGGGAAAGTGCAATCGCCCTGCTCGATCATATCAAGAGGTAGTCGACCTTTATCTAAGTGACATCGGCGTCGCCAGAGGTACAACAAAATATTACGAGCCAGCCATCTTGGGACAACAGACCAAGCAAGAATTAATAAAGAATTTCCAAGACACAAACGAGGCGTTTCTGAACAATGCGCAATCTCTATCTGAAGAGGAGCTAGATTCTCACCAAATCCCACACCCTCTAATTGGACTAATGACTTGCAGAGCGTTTTTATACTTCACACATTATCACACCACTCGACATTTTGAAACGATTAAGGGTATTGTGAAAACATGCTAAAGCTATAAAGTCGATATTGTAGACATGGACGGTACTTCACCCATCACCTTCAGTGGAACCGCAGGAGGAGACTACTTCGTATCCGTTCGACACCGCAACCACCTTGGCGTGATGACTGCCGCAGTACCACTCTCCACCACCTCACCCCTTATCGATTTTACAGAATCAACAACCGCAACCTACGGTACAAATGCCCAGTGCGACAAAAATGGTGTACTAACGCTCTGGGCCGGCAATGCCGAATTAGACGGCGCTATTGATGCCAATGACCGATCAAAAGTCTGGAATAATCGAAACACCGCTGGCTACATGTCGCATGACATCAATCTGGACGGCACCTGTAATGCCGTTGACCGTTCAAAAGTCTGGAATAATCGAAACAAATAACTTTCTATTCCTTAATTGGTGCTTGTTGTCTTGGAACGTGTTGTAGTGTTTTTTTGTTGGAGACTCGTTGTCTCGTACTTCTCCTAATATAGGTTTTCGAACGACTTGACAGCGCTGGCGAACCAGTTTACTGTTCTTGATTTTGGGTTGGAGGCGAACTGTAAGAAAAAGTCAACCCTCAAAAAAAGCAATATGTCTGTAAGACACATTGCTTTTTTTGCTACCCGACTCTAAACCCACCAACCATCCCACTAATATCTAATGAAAATATTCACTGAAAAACAGTGAATGTTTCTATCTTTAGACAAATCAACATGGTTTAACAGGAGTCGAATGCTTAAATCGCTGAAAGAGAAGTAAATAACTCAAACTTGGTAGTCCAAGAAAATGGATAAGAAGTATACGACAATAAATGAGTAAGCTCGAAACAAAAGACAACCAAGTTTAGAAGAATTATATAAGATTGCAGATATTATATAAGTAAAAGTTGCCGAATTACTAATCGAAAACATCGAAGAAGAAAATGAATGAATTTAAGCCACTCCGATCATTGGAGGAGATCAAGACAGATATATTGAAATTGGAGCAATCGAGCTTGGCAAATCAACAAACAGTACTGGATTGATGAAAGAGCAAGGACCTAATATCATTATATACAACACCCATGATGGCAAGGCAGCAGTAAGCCTTTTGACCAAAGATGGCAATGTATGGATGAATCAAAAACAGCTTGCAGAACTTTTTGACACCTCAGTGCCTAACATAAGCATGCACATATCAAACGTACTGAATGACAAAGAGTTAAGAGCAGATTCAGTTATTAAGGATTACTTAACAACTGCCACAGACGGTAAAGAGTATAATGTAACATTTTATAGTTTGGATATGATTTTATCCATAGGATTCAGGGTCCGAAGTAAGCGAGGAACGCAGTTCAGAATATGGGCGAATCAAAACCTAAAATCATACATGATCAAGGGATTTATCATGGATGATGATCGTCTAAAGAATCCAGAGGGTCGACCTGACTACTTTGATGAATTGCTGGAGCGAATACGTGATATACGAGCCTCCGAAAAGCGATTTTATCAGAAAGTACGCGATTTATTTGCCCTAAGTAGTGACTATGACCCCAGTGATAAAGCGACTCAAATGTTTTTCGCAGAAACACAAAATAAACTCATCTATGCTGTAACTCAACAGACAGCAGCCGAGCTGATCACCCAAAGAGCGAATCCTGAAGCTCCCAATATGGGGTTGACCGCATGGAAAGGAAGCATCGTCAGAAAAGCAGACATCATCATAGCCAAAAACTACTTAAGCAAAGATGAAATAGATACGCTGAATAGACTCGTTGTCATCTTTCTTGAAAGTGCAGAGCTGCGAGCCAAGGACAGGAGAGATATTACCACCCTCTTTTGGAGAGAAAATGTAGATCGGATTCTCGAATTTCAATATAAACAGATACTCAACCATAAAGGCACGATCTCCAATGCAGCAATGAAAGAAAAAGTAAAACAATTGTACGATACCTTCCATAAAAGAAGACTGCTCTCTGAAGCAAAACAAGCGGATCAGACAGACCTGGACGAACTGACAGCCATCCAATCCAAAATTAAGAAGAAGCAATGAACTAATACGATACATATAAGGATAGTGGGATTGAATGGATTGGTGAAATTCCTGAGGGGTGGGAAGTCGTACCTGTTAAATACTCACTTTTGATTCCATTGACGGATGGACCTCACGAAACGCCAAAGTTATTGCCAACTGGAGCCATAACAGGATATGATATGGTTTTTAGAGCTTTTCATACTGAAACTTCCAAGTTTGTAGCACTCGGTCTTTTGTCCAATTATGTTCTTAAATCTCAGTTACTACCTCAATCTTTGAGAGCGGCACAACCTCATTTGAATCGAGAGGAACTTGGAGAAACATTGATTACGATTCCTGTTAGTAGAATGGAACAACTTCAAATTGTTGATTTCATCCAAAATGAACATAGAGTTATTAACTTTAAAATATTGAAAGCAGAAAAGAATATCTCATTATTAACAGATCCTTCATATTCTAAGACATAGAAGACAAATTGAAATATTCAAAGAAAAACTTTAACACACATAATAATGTTCCCATTGCATAATACTATCTAACAAACCCACAAAGCCCTGAATTTGTATGCATAAACTTCCAAATCCAGCTTCATTACATCCAAAAAATAATAAATATTTTACTATTTAAATCCAACCAACCAAATCCCAAAATAAGTTTCTTAAATTTGTAAAAAAAAACATGAAACTAAACCTACTATCCTGCGACGCCCCCAGACCCGACAAAAGAGCCATAACAAAATGCCTGGCAGAATTCGCAAACATGGACGAATCCCTAGCAGGAGAACTAACAAGCTACTTACTAGAAGGAGATCCAGTAGATATCGAAGTCGCCTCAAAAAACTCCAGCTCCGCCTTTAGAGCACTAAGAAAACTAGACATCGACTACGAAATTATAGAATAGTAACGATTAACCCAAATACATAGACAGTTTTTACTAAAGTCGATGATACTAGGCTGCAGTATTGAATTTTTATCCTAAGCTAGCCAATCACAATCAGTTCGAAATGTTTTATAAACCTTAAACAAATACTAATGAAAGTTTAATTGCATTGAACTGGCATAGATGTTGAAATATACTGAATCATTAAGTAATTAAAACTATGATTTATGAAATTATTTAGACTCAGTTTATTTTTGTTTTTACTCGGTTTTATGGCTTGTGAAACCACCCTTGATATCGACCCATTGACTTGCCAAGTTGGTATGGATCGTAGTGATCTGGACTACATCCTTGAAAAAATTGATGCGGAAGTCTTTAAACAGGCTAAGTTCGATCGGGGAATCAATCTGACCCAAGACGAATGTTTGTACACCGCTCAAGTAATGGAAATTGTTGATCGGTATACTTTCAACGACGATCAGCTCGAAATGGCGAAGCATTTGTATCACAGAACAGTAGACCAATCAAGGTATTACGATGTCGTAGACATGCTTGTTCACTTATCCGATCGTGAAGAACTAACCGATTACATTGAGCGACAGTAAACGCTGAATTGTAACAAAGGGGCTACTCAAACTAAAGGTTTTCCTGCAAGTAAAGCCATTCGTAACTAAATAACCCACAACTAGCCCATCCTGGTTTTATTTGGATATTACTATCTTCATGGGCCTACCCTTTAAATAGAAAAGACAAGGCGAAAGCCTTGTCTTTTCTATTTAAAGCGTCGCTACGTTCGGTACTCTTTTCGCTAGCAACACACAAGCACGACCGCTACATTCAAACAACACCTACCATCGCTAGTCCACACCACAAATTGATTAGGAGTAAGCGATATAGCAAACACTACTGCAGTACAGAAACAACATTGGATGGCCGCAAATGAGATAAGTTGTCGTACCTAACGGCACTTAGTTTCTTAGGGTTGGGTTTGTCCTACCAAGATGTCGCTCCGGAGTTAGCAGATCGTTCTGGAATCTACGGGAAAACCTTGAATTCTGAGACCTGCCTGCCTTCCGTTACGCAGCAAGCAGACCTGAGACTAAGGGTTTTCCTGAAAGTAAAGCCCTTCGTAACTGTAGACACACAAATCCCTACCAAGGTGTGTTAGCATTGTCCTGCCTTCCTACGGTCAGCAGTCAGGCCCTATTTGTAGCCCAATACCCAACACCCAGCCTTAGCCCTACAAATCAAATTTGACAACAATATGACAAGCCACACCCAATTATGACATAAAGCTGAAAGAAAAATTAAAAAAAAGTTGCAGATTTGACCACACAAAAAAAAGAATACCTAAAAATTACACTATGAAACACACATTGACTACACTTACTCTCCCGCTATTATTAATCGGTTTTTTGCTGATTGGTACATCTAAACAAGACACACTCCTTTATGAAGAAATCCCAATTCACCACGCAGATCAATCACTTGTCATTAAAGGCGAATTTAATGAAGTCCTACTTAAAACAGCCAATGGTTGTGGTCTAGGCAATTATTTGATCGCGATGCGCGGAGATTCTAGCAATGGAATTCCCCCACGTTTAGGATCGGTTGATTTTTGGAACAGTGGTCCCTTTTACACAGACACCCTTCCTGGAAAAGAGATTAAGGGGGTTGTGTTTAAACGACAGACTTGGTTAGAAAATACCTCTATCATTACTACCCAATCCCGCTTCTACCACTGTTGCCATCAGCCTGAAAGGACTAACCAAAGGAACGCGATACGACTTGGAGGTAGTGGATAGCTCTGGCAAACTCCTGCATACTGATGTGCTCTATGCTTATCAGAAATTGCAGTTGCCACTAGCTGGATTTCCGAAAGGCATCTACTTTTTACGGTTGAATACCGGAAAGAATATTATATCTCAAAAGTTAGTGATCCAATAATTAATAGTTGACTGAAATAATTGGGAATAACAACAAAATCCCTTCCCCATAAACGTTTTTGAATATTGATGTTTACGTTTTAGTTTACGGCTGACAGGCAACTGTCAGTCGTTTTTTTATGTATCTATATAAGTAAGTGACCTATTGTAGGCCTGCCTTTTGTTGCGTAGCAGGCAGGTCAAATCCCATACTCTATCCGAATCACTTCCTTGTAAAACTCCTTATACATTGATTAACAATTCCCCCTAAAAAATAACGGATTGCTAAGAAAGTCTTATGATATTTTAAGGAATATTGGAAGCAAAAAAGCCGTTTGAGAAGTATTCATTTATACAATAAGCCCTATAATCAACACCCTTTTTCAAGCAAAACAACCCCATTCCTATGATTAACAATGCAAACCTTCTATTCTCATTCCTTACGATTTGTGCTTTAGCCTGCACCATCGCCCTTGCCATCCAACAGAAAAACCAAGCACTTACTTTAGAAGCAAAACGCTTGGAACTATTGAAAAACTATAATCGAACACTGAAATTTGAATCTGAAAGATTGCTTGATGGAATGCAAGAGCAGGTAAAGAGAAAGCCTGGCTATAAGCCACTTTGGACTGCTGGTGATGAATTAAGGAAAATTATTGACCAAGAGATAAAATCACTAGATCGGGCTTCCGCGCTATTGGAAAACCAACAATACAAATCCCTTTTTTCAAAGAATAAAA
>Ga0209186_1000089_pt1 | contig 74390 bp, 49 predicted proteins | sample SidtaG_FD_187426 | JGI IMG/M metagenome (GOLD analysis project Ga0209186, IMG submission 187426) | Marine algal microbial communities from Sidmouth, United Kingdom - Sidmouth_Male2 metaG (SPAdes) (version 2) | ecosystem: Host-associated > Algae > Red algae > Unclassified | place: Sidmouth... | reverse complement strand
GATGAAAGCGAAGATCCCCGGTTCCGCGCCCTTCACCGGCCACGCCAAAGCCACTCCCCTCCAGGCCAAAACCTTCGAACTTCTCGGCTTAGTGCCGCCCGTGTAGACAGATAAGACAGACAAAGAAAAACTCGAAATCGAACTCAACAAATTGGTTGTGAATGAGTTGCGCATTTTCTAGTCCTACAACTTCAGCCTAGCACATCGCGATTGCGCTGAAAAACGCGCTCGACGAACCGCTCTCCGCCGAAAATTGCCCCGTCGGTGAGGTAGCGGACCCGGCACGGAAGCGCCTGCCACATGGGGAGTCATCCGCCGGACTCAAGCCCATGGGAACGGAGAATCCCAGATCGATCGAGCCATACCCGAGGTGGCGAAATCCACAGCTGCACTCGTGCCCCGTGCCAACGAACCAACGGTGCGGGTATCGGAGCAAGGATGTGCTGTCCGCTGAATCCGATGGCTCGACGCGGTTTACCTACCGACCATGCCGGAGGCGAGCGGCTTGATCCGATTGAATGAGCAGTGCGCGGAAGTCCCTTGATCGAGCTGTTGATCGGAGGATGTCGAGAGGTAGAGGGAGTAGCCCATCGGGGAATGGTGATTGAAGCGAACAAGCTTACGCTATATCCGTTGGATGGAACGCGCTGAGGGAATGCGGCAAGTGCGTGCGCTGAGGTCAGCGCAACGGATGGCGACGGAGCGACCAAACCAGGTAGGGATGGCTGTCCCCAACGATTCGGGGAGCGTTTGCGGTGAGGTCAGCGCAACGGACGGCGACGGAGCGGCCATTCCTACCTTGCGCATCAGGTAGGGAGTACTGTCCGCAACGATCCGGGGGCGCTTGCGGCGGGGTCAAGCGTGCTGGAGTCGCCGATCAGGATCCGCGAGATCCCAGGAATTTGCCCCGATAGCTGCTGCGCTGAACAGGCAATCTCCTTCAGCGCTTCGGCTGTTACCTATTTTAGAAAATTTACAGCTTTGGCAGTAAGGCGATCGGAAAGCCCTTGCTTGGAAAGCGATTTTCCCGCAAGCAAACGACCTCAATTGCCAATTGTCTGAGCGACCTCTGTCCGCTAGCAACTGAAGCCATGAGAGCTTGAATGAGAATACTCGGGGTAAGGGGTTTGTCCGGGCAAACTCGCTGGAGCCAACCGGTCTGACGGGATAACTTTTCAATGAGTGAATAACCGACTGCGACTAGAGAAACTATCGAATTTTGCACCCAAAACGTGCTAGGGCCGCTCTTGAGTCAAGCCAAATTTATGCATAAAATCTTTATTATCAATGAGTTCTGTCGAATATCATAAGCGTTAGGTTGACGCCTATGGGTCAGCGCCCCGGACGGCGACGGAGCGACCGTCCCTACCTGGCGCGTCTGGTTGGGATGGCTGTCTCGGCAGGAAAACGATTGTCCCTGCTCTCTGTCCGTTCCGCTTCGCTCGGCTATTACTAGGCCTTCCGTCCGTGGCAAGACTTGTATTTCTTGCCGCTCCCACAAGGACACGGGTCGTTGCGTCCGACCTTGGCCTCCTCGCGTTGCTTGGGAAGATTGATCTTCGGCTTCCGATCCTTGGTCTCGGCGAGAGCGGCGGAGCTGAGCGTGACAGTTCCTCCGCCTTGCGATTGCTGCTGCGAGGGAGGTAGCTGTTGTGGCGGGCCATCGGCGCTACTGGTCCGGCTAACCTGCATCTTCTCGAGGAATTGCTGGAAGCCTTCGACGTTGATGGCGGAGCGGAACAGGTTGCCGAGAACTTCGACCCGGATGCTGGCCATAAGTTCACCGAACATGGCAAAGGCGTCGTTCTTATACTCAACCAGCGGGTCTTTCTGACCCTGAGCTCGCAGGTGGACACCTTCGCGCAGCCCGTCCATGGCGTAGAGATGCTCCTGCCAGAGGCGGTTGATGGCGTCGAGAATGATGTGGCGCTCGAGCGCGACCAGCCCAGCTGGCTCCTCGTAGGAAGACTTGAGGTCGTAAGCTTCGATCACCCGCTTGCGCAGGGTCGCGACGATCTCATCGACCGTCTGCTCCTCGAACTTGTCTTCCTCCTCTGTCAGGCGGATCGGGAAGGTCATTCCGATCCACTGGCGCAGACCGTCGTAGTCGGCGTGATCGGGATCGATTGGGTCGGAACCAAGGTATTCCTCGACTTTGTCCGGCAAGGCCTCGTCGACAGCCTCGTCGATCAGTTGGCGAGGATCGGCCGAGTCGAGAACCTCGTTGCGGTAGCCGTAGACGACTTCCCGCTGCTGGTTCATCACGTCATCGAAGTCGAGGACGCGCTTCCGCCAAGTATAGTTGCGTTGCTCGACTCTCTTCTGTGCGGTCTCGACAGACTTGTTGAGCCATGGGTGCTCGAGCTCTTGGCCTTCTTCAAGACCGAAGCGCTCCATCATCTTGGTCATGCGCTCAGCGGCACCGAAGTTCCGCATTAGGTCATCCTCGAAGGAGATGTAGAACTTGGACTCACCTGGGTCCCCCTGACGGGCGCAACGTCCGCGTAGCTGGCGGTCGATGCGGCGGCCCTCGTGGCGCTCGGTGCCCATAACGAACAGGCCACCTAGGTCGGCGACGCCTTCACCGAGCTTAATATCGGTTCCACGTCCGGCCATGTTGGTGGCGACGGTAACGGCGCCCTTCTGGCCGGCGCGGGCAACGATCTCAGCCTCGGCCAAGTGTTGCTTTGCGTTGAGCACAGAGTGCGGAATGTTTTCCCGCTGGAGCAGGCGAGCGACGACTTCGGAGGCCTCGACGGAGGCGGTTCCGACGAGGATCGGCTGGCCCTTGTCATGCCTCTCGCGGATCATGTCGATGACGGCTCCGTATTTCTCACGGATCGTCTTGTAGATCGCGTCGTCGTTGTCGATCCGCTGGATCGGGCGGTTGGTCGGGATCGGCAGAACGTCGAGGCCGTAGATGTCGGCGAACTCGGACGCGTCGGTCTCCGCAGTTCCGGTCATACCGGCGAGCTTCTCGTAGAGGCGGAAATAGTTCTGGATCGTGATGGTGGCAAGGGTCTGGGTTTCCTTGTCGATCTTGACCATCTCCTTGGCTTCGACCGCTTGGTGCAGTCCATCGGACCAGCGGCGACCAGCCATCTTCCGGCCGGTCTGCTCATCGACGATCATGACCTTACCGTCTTCGACCACGTACTCCTTGTCCTTCTCGTAGAGAGTGTAGGCCTTGAGGAGCTGGTTGATGCTGTGAATGCGATTTCCCTGAGTATCGAGTCGGCCTTGAACGGAGTCTTTCTTTTCCTGGCGTTGCTCGGGGGTGAGCGTCTCGTCGTTGTCCAAGTCGGCGAACTCGGTGGCGAGATCAGGCAAGGTGAAGGCTTCCGGATCGTCGGGATCGAGGAACATACGACCCTTCTCGGAGAGGTCGGCGTCGTGCGACTTCTCGTCCATATGGTAGTAGAGTTCTTCCTTCAGCTCGAACAGGGCAGCCTTCTGCGTGTCCTGGTAGAAGGAGAGCTCGACCTTCTGCATCTCGCTACGGATCTCGTGATCCTCCATCGCGCTCATTAGTCCCGTGGACTTCGGGTTACCCAGCTTGACGCGGAACAGATTGACGGCGGCGGATTGCTTGTCGCCTGCTTCGGCAGCCTCCTTGGCCTCGGCGAGGAACTTGTTACAGAGCACTGCCTGCTTCTTCACCAACTGGTCGATGATCGGGCGGAATCGCTCGTATTGCTGGTTTGATGTGTGCGTGACCGGACCGGAGATGATGAGAGGTGTCCGGGCCTCGTCAATGAGCACGGAATCGACCTCATCAATAATCGCGTAGTGGTGACCACGCTGGACTTGAGCGGCCTTGTCGCCGGCCATGCCGTTGTCACGCAGGTAGTCGAAACCGAACTCGGAGTTGGTCCCGTAGGTGATGTCACAAGCGTACATTTCCCGGCGGTACTGCGGCGGCTGATCGTTCTGGATACAGCCAACGGTCAATCCGAGGAACGTGTGCAAGCACCCCATCCACTCGGCATCTCGGCGGGCGAGGTAGTCGTTAACGGTGATTAGGTGAACGCCATGACCGACTAGGGCATTCAAGTAGCAGGGGAGAGTAGCGACGAGAGTCTTGCCCTCACCGGTAGCCATCTCCGCGATGATGCCACGGTGCAGCGAGATACCACCGATCAACTGGACATCGAAGTGGACCATCTCCCAGCCGAGCGGGTGATCACAGATGATGAATTCTTGTCCGCACAGACGACGGGCACCGTTCTTCACGACGGCGAATGCCTCAGGCAGAATCTCGTCGAGAATGCGACCTTCGATCGCTGGAAACTCGCCGTTGATCTCGCCCCACTCAACGGTGGCAGTATCGATGGCGGTGCGGATGTCGTCGTCGGAAGCACCCGACAGTGCCGATTCAGAAAGCGCATCGGCACCGATGTTCGGGAAGTGCTCGCGGAGCTGCACGAAGCGTTCGTGGACGTGGGAAGCACAGCCGAGGAGGTCTTCTCTCGGGGCCTCTTTCAAGGCGATGCCGGCGAGGAACTCAGGCTTATGGAAAGCACGAAATCTGTCCTGCCATTTCCGGGTCCGTTCGCGGAGAGCCTCATCGGGCTCCGACTGGAGCTTTTCCTCGATGGAATTGATCTCCTGCACGATCGGCCAGAGCTTCTTGATGGTTCGCTGATTCTTCGAACCGATGATCTTATTAATGAACCACTTCATGGTGAGGCGGAGGAAATTCGGGAGTGAAAATTGGTAGCCTCCGCCTCATGGCGAAGGACGGGGAACGTGTAGGTGAATCGGCAGGCATGCAAGCCGGGTTTGCCCAGCAAAACGCGGTTCTCGGCGCGTAGCCGGGCTGTTCGTCGGCAACCTTCTAAGCCCTCGTGAAGTAGCCAAAGCCTAGCGCGACGACTCGACCACGAAAAATGCCATCGACGCCAACAGAAGCACGGCCCAGATCGCTACCCAAAACGGAAAAAATGGCGACGCGCTGTGCCCGAGATAAGCGATCATCCCGACCCCTACCCCAGTTAGAAGGCTGCACACAATGGTTCCCGGATACTTCATCAACCACCGGATTGGGTCGGCAAACTCCCCACGAGCAACAACATCAAAACCGTGCTACACCCGCCCATGACTCGAATCCAGCAAGAATACCGGTGGAAGTAGCCCATCTGCATGCACCCAACCTTTCCAATTCGTTCAAATCGTTGCATTATCGTACACCATCCCACGATCACTGCTGACCGACTTCTAATACCGATCTTCCTCACCATCGACCAGAGCTCCCGACTCGGAACGACGACACGGTGACGAGCCAAGACATTGTCGATACCATCATCCGGCTGCGCGGAAATCCGGACTTCGATCCCGCCTACCTCGAATTTTGGGATTTCGGCAAGACCACCGACAGGGAAGTTTCGAACTCGGAGGTGCGGCGCATCGCTATCCTTTCGATTCGGCCAACAAAGCCACGCCCTCCGGAATGCCGCAGGGCCGTTATCGCGCCAAACGAAGTCGGTTTTGGCATGGCCCGTATCCGAAGCCCTCGGGCTCCGGGTGTTCCGCAAGCGCGACGAGGCAGTCGCGTGGTTCGAGAAAGAAGGGGTCAAGGTCCCAGACGTAACCTTGACCTAGCGAACTAACGACCGACTCGGCCGAGCGCCGACACCGCCCAGACGACCGGATAGATATCTTCGAAGTACCAGAGCTTGGCGAAGTAGAACCCGATCGGCGAGGGCCGGAACAGGCGTCCGCCATCGGTGGCATCGAGAAGCCAGGTGGCACCCCGACGCAGAATCTTGTCGGGCGTTCCACCTGCAACAGCGAGGGCATCCAAGGCGAGGGCGGTCTCTTCGATCGAGCCCTCCCCTACTTGAGTCCCACCCCAACTGCCATCTGCGTGTTGCTGCGAGCGCAACCAATCCAACGCCCGCTCCAGTTGGCTCGGCGGCCCTAGTCCGGTCTCTGCCAGAGCCATGGCAACCATCGCAGTGCCATACACCGGATTGTTCTCGCCTTCGAGATGCTGGTTGCCGAACCACAGCGGAACCCACGATCCATCGGCAGCCTGCTCGTTCGCTAAATAGCCCAAGGCCTTGTCGATTCCAGCATCGATACGGTCTTGCAGATCCTTACCGAGGAATGGCCTCCATGCCGACCAAGCCCGAAGCGTGTGCGCAGTCAGATCAGGCGACGACCGATCAAACGGCAGTGCTCCCCAGCCACGGCAAAACGTCGGGATTCCGCCGTCGCGATTCTGCAGGTCGATCAGCCAGCGCACGCCAGCTTCAGCGGCCGATACGAGGGCCGAATCTGGATCACTTCCTGCCAGTTGGAGCAGAGCGAAAAGTGCCCCGGGCGTGTCATCGCCGTCGGGAACTCCACCGGGAAGATCGGTCCAAGCCCAGCCGCCGGGAGGAGCGTCGGTGTAGGGATGAATCTCGCGATACTGTTGGTCGAGAAGCCACTTGGTTAACGGCTCCGCGTCCGAACTACTGAGGGACTTGTGTTGCCCAATTCCGAGCGCCTTGACCGCAAGTGTCGTCGCCCAGGTTGCGAGGTTGGTATCGATCGGCCAGCCGCCGTCATTGCGCGCCGAACGTCGGAGAAATCCAAGGGCCTCGCCAACCACTGGGTGGTCGGTCTTGTCCGCCGCCGCGAGAGCGATGGTGACGAAACTGGTCAACGGAGTGGCCTCGAGAAAGCCCCCGCCGTCCGGCTGAATTGCGGCTAGGAGCTTCGATGCCTTGGGCCAAGCACGCTCGCGAATCCACGACAGCGGCGGCGGCGGAGGTTGCTTGGTGAAGCGGGCGAAACCGATGGCGATCAGAGCCGGTAGCGCGTAGCTGACGACCGGAAGTTGCACTGCGGCGAACCAGCCACGTGGCAGAGTGGCAAGCTCGAACGGCAGCGGAAGAACACGCTTCCAGGCTTCTCCATCGTCGTCGCCGAGCAGACCGCCGATGGCACAGACCATCAGGATCGGCACCGAAAACGTCCGGTCGCGCCCGTAGCGATCTTCGACCGCCTTAGCGATGGTCACGGCGTCACTGCCACCGCAATACTCATCGACGTATCGTCTTGCCAACTGCACAGCCGTAGCTTCGCCGCAGCCTTGGCCGACGACACGTAGAGTGGCCCAGCAGAGGAGCGTCGTCGAGATGTTGGAAAAGCTCCGGGTGGTGTCGCCCCAACCGCCATCGGCGTTTTGGTAGCGCAGTAGCCATTCGCTCCCCTCGCGAATCAGCCGCTGGTCTTTTTCCTCGCCCGCTAGATGGAGGGCAAGGATCGCTGTGGCGGTGGACAGAGCGCTCGATGAAAGCCGCCCCTCCCAGTGCCCCGAGGCGTTGCGCATACCTAGCAGAGTCTCGCTGGCTACCGCATGGGCAGCCTTGATTTCCTCATCCGTAGCCAGGCTCATAGCGCCAGATGGCCGAGCGCGAGCAAGCCGTAGTAGGTGTACTCAAGGTCCAGATCGTCGTCCTCCCACGAACCATGAAAGCCCCCGTCCGCAGTCCACAAGGTGTCGACAAAATCGAGGCACGGCTCCTTGATCTGATCGATCGGAATCTGCAAACCATCGAGCGCATGAAGGGCGACCGCCGTGGTCAATAGGTCCGGTAACGGCGCACCAGGGAACGGCACAAAACCACCGCTGACCGGGTGAAAACAACTTAGCAGAAACTCCCCAGCCTTGTCCGGCATGACCGAGCGGAGGTTACGGCCTACGGCAATAGCTGCGGCGCTCCCAGGAACGTTGGCGACAGGAATCTCGACGTCGTTCGCCCAACCACCGGATAGCTGCTCCAGCGAACTCAGACAACCCGGAAGCCGGTCTACCTCCGGCACCGAAAGCCGGTGATCGGAGTAGGCGCCATAGGCGAGGAAGCAGGCGTAGGCCGATCCGGTCTCGGCATCTTCGACCTGTGCGTAGCCGCCGTCCGCCGACCGAAACTTCTCGATCCGTGCCAGCACCGGACGCGCCCGGTCGGCTTGATCCGGGAAGTTCGACAAGCACCTCGCGAGGCAGCAGAGATGCACAAAATCGAGCCCCTCACCATCCCCCAACGAATGTAGATACTCCAACGTCTTGTCCGGAAGATCGATCTGCAATGCCGTTAGCGAATCCAAGCCGAAGACGGTGTAGTAGAGATCCGCACCGCCGTCGCGATCGGCGAACCCACCACCTTCGTGAAGCTGCGAACGGACGAAGGTCTCGATCCTAGCCGAGGCATCTTCCCCCAGAACCGAACTCGCCAGCCTTGCGACCTGAAGCATCTCAAGGCGCAGACTCATTTCGCGTAAGCTGCCTTTCGGACCAGCCGGATCCGCGCGCCCTTGGTCTCGTTCTTGATCACCAACTGCGGCACGCCACCAGCCCGCCAGATTCCTCCGTCGTAGTCGCGCATCAGTCCCTCACTGCCTTCCGGCGCGGCATCGATGTCACGGATCTCGAAGTCGGGAATCTCCTCGCCGTCCCCATAAATCACCAGGACTAGCTCACGCACGTCGCCGGACACAATCCATTCGGACTTGTCAGGCAACTCGGAGCGCGAAGGAATGTGCAGCTCGACATCGCCATCCTCGGTCTCGACTCGAAGCCGGCGGAGCAACGGAATCGGCAGCTCCAACTTCCCCTCCTGCGACAGCTCCGAGTAGAAGCCGCTCTTGCGCTGCGAGTAGGAAAAACTCCGCGATTCGCCGCCCGCACCGTCGTCCTCCATTTTCTCGGTCCAAGTATCCGCTAATCGACTACCGGCATAGCCGTGCCCGGTGGCCTCGGAAGTCCAGCGGACCTGCTTCCCAGACTGCACGCTGACATCGCCGTTCGGAAGATCGAGGATGAAACGCAATGGCAACGGTCGCGAAGTCGCGGGCTCGATTGGCGACATGTCGAAGCTCGCCGAGTACGGGATGGCCAGAAAGAAGGTAGCGAAGAAGCCCACCCCGAGCGCCGCAGTGAGGATCTTCACTGGAAGAGGAAGCGCTCCGAGATCCGCAGAACCCGCACCCGCAGACGAGAACAGCGGAGCCTTGCGCACCACCAACCGCAGAATCCAATACAGCGACGAGGCAGTCAGCAAGACGATACCGTAGGCCCAGATTCCATCGCTGAAAAAGTGTCCGCCTTGAACCATCCGTGCATAACAAGTCGCCGCCCCTAGTCCTACTGCTACCGGATATAGCACCCAGGCATACGGCCGCGAGGCCTTGCGCTCCCTTAGGACGAATACCGCCGCTGCCAGCGCGAACACGGCTGCTCCATGACCACAGGGGAAGGACTTCCCGCGCGAAGTATCATCTCGACGGAGCACCGGCTCGAAGGCATAACGACCGTCGAAATTTTCCACCTTCCTTGGCCGCGGCCGATCCCAGTTGTCCTTTAAAATGGCGTTGGTGATCAGGCCTGGACCGATTGCCATGACTCCGAGGAAGAAGATCACCGGAGCCCGAAAGCCACGCACCCGCGGCGTCCGGTAGCTCAGCGGCAAAGCGATGATACAAGCCAGTGTCAGCAGTGCCGTTGGAATAATTCCATACGTATACAGCGCCTTCCAAGGCTCGGCGTTAGTCGCCCAGGAACCATCTTGAAAGTGTCGTTCCTGCAGGGCGAGATCGACCTCGCCACTCCAGCAAACCAGCGTTCCGATCAGCAACACGACGATCGGCAGAGCGAAGTCGAGCCACCACCACGAACGCAACCCACCGTCGCCCCCATCGTCCTCTAATGGGTTGGTCTCGTCTCCGGATGCCGTTTCGCTCATCGCGCCGAACCTACCCGCCCCGACACGCCCCGCAACTTCTCGCATGACATCCTGCAAACCCGCCGCTAATTCCTAGCCTCTGACTGCTTCTGACTCCATCGCAACTAGGCCGATCCGGCCAGGCATTTGGCCGCTGACCGTCGGGCTCATCCTTGGGCTCGGCATTCTCCGTGCCGCGTACCTGTTCGTCTTTCCCGTCGATCTCTCTGGTGACGAGGCCTACTATTGGGATTGGGGCCGCCGCCCCGACTGGTGCTACTACAGCAAGCCCCCGATGATCGGCTGGCTGATGCACCTCGCCGAGCGCCTATTCGGCCAGACCGGCGGCGGCATCCGACTGCTCTCGCCACTGATCGGCACCGGCTCGCTACTAGTCATCGCCTTGCTCGCACGACGCATGTTCGATGCCAACGTCGCCTTGCTCGCCATCCTGCTCTGCGCCCTGACCCCCGCGAACGTCGCGCTGAATATCTTTCTCACCATCGACGCTCCATTGGTCCTCTTCTGGAGCTCAGCCCTGTATCTGTTCTGGCGACTGGTCGAATCCCCCACTCCACTCCGCTGGGCACTGCCACTCGCCGCCGTCCTCGGACTTGGATATTTGAGCAAGCAGATGATGCTCGTCTTCCCGCTCATGGGACTGTTCTTTCTGCTCCATCAGCGGAAGAAGGCCGACGGATTCGGTGCCAAGTTGAAATCTCTCGGCATCGTCGCCATCGTCTCGCTTCTGTTCCTCATCCCTCCGCTGGTCTGGAACTCCCAGAACGACTGGATTACCTTCCAGCATACCTCTGAACACTTTGAAGCCGGCAAGCCGACGGTCGCTAAACAAGCCACCCGCTTTTTCGAATTCCTCGGATCTCAGCTCGGAATCTTCTCACCACTCACCTGGATCTTGCTTGCCGCCACCTTCGCCGCCTCCCTGATCGGCCTGGCGAAACTCGAGCGCCGTGCCGCCTTTCTCACCCTGTTCAGCGCCCCCGGAGTCCTCGCCCTGTTTCTGCTCGCCTGTCGGCAAAAGGCCCAGCCGAACTGGCCCGCCGTCTACTACATCGCCGGATTCGTGCTGCTCGCCGCCTGGCTGCGCGGACACATCACCATCCCACGACTCCCACTCGGCCTGCGCCGCTGGACCAATCCAGCCGTCGTCGTCGGCACCGTCCTCGCCGCCATCACCTACCTCAGCCCGTGGATCATCGACGGACTCGGCTGGAGCGGTTCGAAGAAAGATCCTCTGCAACGCCTGCGCGGCTGGTCCGATGGAGCCGCCGTCATGGGCCGCGCCCTCGACTCCGTGCCAAGACCCGACGCCACCTTCATCGTCGTCCTCGGCCACCGCTACAATGCCAGCACCATGGCCCACTACATGCCCCAGCGCCCACGCGTCTATCGCTACCAGCCCGACGGCATCGCCCACTCCCAATACGAAGTCTGGCCAGGCCCCGACGATCAAGTCGGCAAGGACGCCTTGATCATCAATACCTCGCGCGAGAAACTCCCCTATCGCGCCATCCGCGAAGCCTTCCACTCCTTCGACACCACCCCACTAGGCAAGGCCGAAATCGATATCGGCAACGGTCATCTACGCACCTTCAACGCCTACCTCGCACGAGACCTAAAGGCTTGGCCTACCCCCAAACCCACTCCCCCAGCCGGCTCCCCCGCCCCGTAAAAACAACTTTCTGATTGCCAAAGTTCCCAATTTCCGCTATTTTCAGGATATAGTGAAAGTTTCTAATAGGCTTTCACTTCCTAGGGAGAGACCATGACTACCGAAACTCACACCGAGCAACCTAGACGAACCGGTGACGCCCAATTCCCCTTTGAGCTCGTCCGACCCGAATTGGAAAAGGTCGAGGCGCTGATCCGCGAACAAGCAAAAGCCTTCGACCCCGGCGTCCAAGACTACGTCACCTACATCTGCGGATCGGCTGGAAAGCGCATCCGCCCGTCGCTCGCCATCCTCACTGCAGGAGCCCTAGGCGAAGTCCAAGACGACCAAGTGAAACTCGGTTCAATTCTCGAACTCGTCCACATCGCCTCGCTCGTCCACGACGACCTTATGGACGGCGCCGACACCCGCCGAGGCCTCGCTACCGCTAGCGCCAAGTGGGGCGGCACCCTAAGTGTGCTCCTCGGAGATAGCCTATTCTCACATGCGTTGATGCTCTCGACCGACTTCGAAGACACCCACCTGAGCCGCGAAGTCGCCCGCTCTTCGCGTGAAGTTTGCGAAGGCGAAATCCTGCAGACCCAACGCCGCTTCGATCTAGAACTGTCGATTCCCGACTACTTCCACATCATCGAGCTTAAGACCGCTGCTCTTTTCGGAGCCGCGACCGAACTCTCTGCCTACCTCGCCGGAGCACCGGACACCACGCAGGCCGCCATGCGCAACTTCGGTCGCAAGCTCGGCACCGCTTACCAGCTCTACGACGACTGTCTTGACCTCGTTGGCGACTCCGATGCCGCTGGCAAGACGCTACGCACCGACTTGGAGAAAGGTAAACTGACCCTCCCCATCCTCAATCTGATCCGCTCGGCCACCCCAACCCAGCGCGAGAAACTCGGTCGTCTCCTGCTGGAGCGCGAGCCACTCGATCTCGACATGATCGCCGGCATCGCTGACTACGAAGGAGCCCTCGAAAGCGCCGTTCAGCAAGGACACAGCATGCTCAAGGACTGCCGCCAAGAACTCACCTGCCTACCCAAAAACGAGTCGAGCGACGCCCTCTACGATATCGTCGATTATCTCGGCGACCTGTTCGACAGCTGCCTGAGCTAGATAGATAGCCGGGGACGGCTTCCGACTTCCAACTCGTTCGCTTCCATTTCTCGCTTCTCGCTAGGGTTCGGTTGTAAATGGTAGGAGCCGGATCACGGAGGCGGAGCGTTCGCTTCTAGCTGACGGATTCTCACTTCGGAATGAGATCTGTGGCATCGGCCTGAAAAGCGTACTCCCGAGCATCCGTCATCCAAAGCTGTCACCAGTGCCAGCACTCCAAACTCAGGTGGCGGAGTCGGTGCCTTCGGAGTGCTCCCGGCTTGCCGGAGCTTTGGATTACATCGGATCAGGAACACGCAGGAGCGGCATGAAGAGCGTTCTCCCGAGCATACGTCATCCAAAGCTGTCACAAGTGCCAGCACTCCAAACTCAGGTGGCGGAGCCGGTGCCTTTGGAGTACTCCGGGCTCGCCGGAGCTTTGGATTACGTCGGATCAGGAACACGCGGGAGCAGCCTGAAAAGCGTACTCCCGAGCATCCGTCATCCAAAGCTGTCACAAGTGCCAGCACTCCAAACTCAGGTGGCGGAGCCGGTGCCTTTGGAGTGCTCCCGGCTCGCCGGAGCTTTGGATTGCGTCGGATCATGAACACGCAGGAGCAGCCTGAAAAGCGTACTCCCGAGCATCCGTCATCTAAAGCTGTCACAAGTGCCAGCACTCCAAACTCAGCTGGCGGAGCCGGTGCCTTTGGAGTGCCCCCGGCTTGCCGGAGCTTTGGATTGCGTCGGATCAGGAACACGCAGGAGCCGCCTGAAAAGCGTACTCCCGAGCATGCGTGATCCAAAGCTGTCACAAGTGCCAGCACTCCAAACTCAGCTGGCGGAGCCGGTGCCTTTGAAGTGCTCCCGGCTCGCTGGAGCCTTGGATTACATCGGATCAGGAACACGCAGGAGCCACCGGAAAAGCGTACTCCCGAGCATCCGTCATCCAAAGCTGTCCCAAGTGCCAGCACTCCAAACTCAGGTGGCGGAGCCGGTGCCTTTGGAGTGCTCCCGGCTTGCCGGAGCTTTGGATTGTGTCGGATCAGGAACACGCGGGAGCAGCCTGAAAAGCGTAATTCCGAGCATCCGTCATCCAAAGCTGTCACAAGTGCCAGCACTCCAAACTCAGGTGGCGGAGCCGGTGCCTTTGAAGTGCTCCCGGCTCGCCGGAGCTTTGGATTACGTCGGATCAGGAACACGCAGGAGCGGCCGGCGCTCCGCCATTCCCTAAATGCTCTCCACCTACCCAGCCACCGACCAGGCAGCGCTGAGCAAGCTCACCAGAACGAAGACGCCGAGGACCAGTCCGAGAACGAAGCGCTTTTGGAAGACAGCGAGGTACATGAACACCAGCTTGATGTCCATCATCGGGCCGAAGACGAGAAACGCGAGCTTGGACACTTGGGAAAAGGCCGCCATCGTCGCTGCGATGAACGCATCGGAGGTGCTGCAGAGAGACAACACGAAAGCCAGTCCCATCATCGCCGGAACCGCTAGGGCTTCGTTGCTAGCCACCGGCTTGAGCAAGGCCTGATCGAACTGGGTATTGAAGACTGCAGTAATCAAGACGCCGATGATGAAATACATCGAGGTGTCGCAGAAATCCCGCAACGACATCCGCATGGCGTAGACCAGCTTCTCGTCGGCATCGGGACCTTGGACCCTACTAGGTGCCTGCTCCTTGTCCTCGGACTCCGCCTCCGCCTTGGCCGAAGCAGGATCGGGAATCGTTCGGAGCACTCGATCACGCAGAACAGCACCGACCGGCAAACGGCTGACGACAAAGCCGATAACGATGGCGACAAGGAATGCCATCAGCAGTCGAGAGATCGTCATGTAGCCAGCGTCTTGGCCTTGGAAGGCAGACAGCGTACTAATGACGACGATCGGATTGATGATCGGCGCGGCCAGCATGTAGGTGATGGCGCAACCGACCGGCAATCCCTTCTGCACAAGGCGGCGGATCACCGGAACCACGGCGCACTCGCAAACCGGAAACACAGCGCCGAGTAAGCCGCTCAAAAGAATCGCTGGGCCGACTTTACGCGGCAAAATGCTCTCCATCGCCCCGGCGGGCAGGTAAGCCGCGATGAACCCCGAGATCAGAGTTCCGAGCAAAATATACGGAGCGCCCTCGAGAAAAATCGAGAGGAAGGCGACGAGAATGTCTCCCTGCGGCCCTGGCGTCATCGTCCCTTAGGCAGAGGCCTGGGAACCTCCCACCCAAGGCAGGCGGAGGGACTGGCGTGCGGCCGGAAGACCGAGGTTGTGAGCAGCGAGCAGAAGCACTCCGAACCCAACATCACTGAGCAGGGAATTGCGGAAGAAGCTCCAAGTCGGCGGAAATCCGGGCAAACCGACGGTCAGTGCCTGGACCCAACCCGACGCCGTCTTGGCGTAGGCCGGTGAAAGCATCCAACTGGCGGTGTTAGTGATCAGATAGAAGGCAACCGAAGCACCCAAAAGACGTCCGATAACTCCGAGCCCAGAGACCTTGCCCTGGCAACTGCATCCCCAGAGGATCGCCCCCGCCAGACAAGCATAAGTAAGAAAACCCAGCCCGATATACTCCATCGAAAGCCCGCCAGAGAACAGATCGACCGCAACCAGTGCAGGCAGAACCGCCCATCGCCACATGCCCGGTAGAAGCACCGCACCGACGAAGGCCAAGGCCAACAAAGGCGACACATTCGGCCACCAGCCGGGAAGGCCGCCAGAAAGGGTGAGCAGCCGCAGCACGAGAGCGGCGGCGATAAGAAGGATGGCCGGGAGATGGTGACGCAGATTCATCGTAGTGAAGTAACGAAAAGCACCCTAGCCTCGCTCCCCTCACGGTCAACCGCAACCCGACAACGTCCGTCGCCGTCGGATCTGAGCGGACCGTGGAATCCCAAACCGAAATTATAGTCGATCCAGCCGGCCAATGCGGCGACTCTTGAACATGGCAATCCCACTGAACTGCCCGCTGGATGCGGCCGAGATGGAAGCACACCCACATGGGGAGCGCACTTATCACCAGTGCTCCGACTGCTCGGGGATCTGGGTCTCGCGCATGTTTCTTCAAGGCCTGTCTCTTAAGCGGGATGAGCAGTTGATGGGAAGTCTCGAACTCCTGCCTCCGCCAACCCACCGGGACCACGCCATCCACTGCCCGAAGTGCAATTTCCTGATGCTCCGGCGCGAACAACAAGGCGTGCAAATCGACCTCTGCCCCGACTGCAAAGCCGTCTGGCTGGACGGTGGCGAGATCGTCCACATCGGTCAAGCCTCACGCAGGAACCTCAAGAAAAGCCAAAAAGCCCGGGCGGAGCAAGGCCACAGCCCGGCGGCAATGCTAAGTCCCGGGCGCGAGCTCGATTTCAGTGGCACGAGCAGCGAAGGCATTCTCTCGGAAGGAATTCTCGGTACCATCTTCGGATTCCTCCTCTACTTCTTCGACTAGAGGTGAGTTAAATTGATTCTGAACGATAGACCAATGGCCCACGACGACGAGTTTACCCGAATCGCCTACCACGAATGTGGCCACGTTATCATGGCCGAGTATTTGGGAGGCGAGACCGACCTACTGACCATCGCTCCCGACTCGGACTCGGATGATCTACCAGAACGCAGCGGTGAGTTCCGCGTGCTCTGGATCAATGACGACGGAGCCTCCGACAAGGACATCGCTCTACGCGACATCAAGATCGCCCTTGCCGGTCCGGTCGCGGAGATGATCTACGACGGCACCCAGTTCACTCCCGACTTCCTCGAAGAATGGCGCCACGACTGGCAGATGGCGACCGAGCGCGCCAAGGCCTACCTACCGAAAACCACACCGATCTCGGAACACCTCGGCCGGACAATCTACGAGATCATCGAATTCTTCGAGCGCGACCACATCTGGGCAGCACTGGCCTCCTTGGCCGACGCTCTCGAAGCCCACGAAACACTGGAACCGGACGACATCGCAGAAGTCCTCGAAGCTTGGCCGATCCAAGCCTAGAATGATAAAACAGACTCCTTCCCTTGTCATAGGATCTCCGCGCCACCCGAAGCGCCATCTCCCCCATCAACGCCCGCCTAACAATTCGTCAAGAAGGCCTTCCCAGAGCGGGCAGGGCAGGACGCGGGAGCAATGGGCGAGCGCTATTTGGAAGGGCTGGCACTCTGGCAGGCCGAGGAAGTCCCGCCCTACCAGAAGCCCTTGGGTAAGAGGGCAGTAAAGGGAGGGACACGCCCCTTCTTCGTACGCCCGTTCTTTGGTAGGGCAGGACGTCCCTAGCCTGCCGAAGGGAGCCCTAGCGACCGCTCCCGCGCTATCCAAGCCACGAACGAAGAACGTCACAAATGCCAGCCCTCTAAACTTTGGGGGGGCGATATGTGATCGCCCCATTCCGAATCTCGGCAAAAGAATTCGCCGCTCCTCTTCGGGACATCTGGCTGAGGTTCGCATGAATTATCCCTAGCCCCCAACACCCCAAGCAGGGTAGCCTTGGCCATGCGCTTCCGTCCGCTAGCCTCCGCGATCTTCCTCCTGTTCCTACTCACCTCTTGCGACCAAGGCCCAGCAGAGCCGGTGTCCTACGATGAGCTGGGCTGGAAGGCGAATGTCTATTCCCTCAACGACAAACCATTCACCGGTGTCGCCCTACAAACACACTCCGACGGCTCGACCAAGGGCCGCTGGGAGTTCAAAAAGGGCGTGCCCCACGGCGTCGTCTCCGAGTTCGACGAGGCCGGAACCAAGATCGCCGAGACCCACTACAAAGGCGGCATCCGCCACGGCGACAACACCTACTGGGACGCGGCGGGAACCAAGATCAAACTGCAGGTCTACGCAGACGGCGAAGAGGTTTCGGTAGAATACCACGGCTCGCTGGCGGAAGAAGCCGCCAAGGGAACGAAGTAGTTTCTAGCAGTGCGCCAAGCCTAAAGTGGCGGATAGGGGCCGACAGCTTCATTCGGGCCCTCCCAGAGCGGGCAGGGCAGAACGCGGGAGTAATAGGCGAGCGCTACTTGGAAGGGCTGGCGCTCTGGCAGGCCGAGGACGTCCCGCCCTACCAAAAGCCCTGGGGTAAGAGGGCAGTAAAGGGAGGGACACGCCCCTTCTTCATACGCCCGTTCTTTGGTAGGGCAGGACGTCCCTGGCCTGCCGAAGGGAGCCCTAGCGACCGCTCCCGCGCTCCCGACTCGACCGACTCGGCGGAGCATCGTATTACGACGGAACGAGGACTCGTAAAATCCTCCACCCAAGACTGGACGATCTACCATGGGTCCAGACTAGGTCCACCAAGAGCACGAACAAGCAATTGGCTGGAGAACGAGAACTACCCCGTCCCGCTACCAAGTCAACCACGCGACCTGATACGGCTCCAGTCGGAGTAACTCGCCTTCGTACTCTACTCCAGAAACGAGGTCGGTGGCGGCTCCGGAAATCACCGCGCCGACCGGAACCTGCTGCGGCTCTGCGGAGACATTAAACAAGGCGAGAATTCGCTGGCCATCGGTATCACGACTAGCCCGCAACACTCCGAAAACAGATCGCCCGACACTGACCACCGCCTGGTGAGCGTTGGGGTGGAAGGCTGGCTGAGCTTGGCGGATTTCGAGCAGGTTGAGGATTCCTGAGAAGACCCTCGACCGCAGACTCGTGTCGGTCTCCAGCTCGGCGTCCAGATCAGTGAGGACAAGACTCTCCCGGTTGATACTTCGAGCCATTCCGGTCTTCTCCCGACCGGCATAGTCATTCCGCGATCCGAGCAGACTGTGGATGTAGATCCCGGGCATGCCCATGAGCACCATCGGAATGGCCTGGGCGCAGAGGAAACGTGCGACCTGCACGTCCTCGGCGAGCAACTCGTCATTGGGATTGTTGATCGCGTCGAAGTAGCACAGGTTCAGCTCGTATGGCGTCTCGGTGCCATCCGGGTTGGTCTTGTAGCTAACACGGCCGCCGTGACGGGTGGCCAGATCGATCAGCTGCCGGCGCTCCTCCTCGGTCAGGATCCCCTCGGTCGGACGCATGCCGATGCCGTCGTGAGTGGCGGTGATGTTGAGCAAGACACACTTCTCGTCGAGCGGTTCGAGCGTGCCAGCCCACTCGGTCAGGCGGCTCGCCGTGCCGGTCTCCATCGAGAACAAGACTAACGGAGCCAGGGAGAAATTGTAGATTTGCTGAGCCTCGTCGCCCTTGTCCCCCCAGTAGCTGATGTTCTCCCGGTGGGGCACGTTGGTCTCCGAAAGCAGGATCATGCCTGGGGCCACGGCGTCGTAGACATCGCGACACAGCTTGATGATCTCGTGCGTTTCTGGCAGGTGGACGCAGTTGGTGCCGAGCTTTTTCCAGAGATACGGAATGGCGTCGAGCCGGATCATCGAGGCGCCTTTCTCTAGATAAAAGAGCAAGACATCGATGACCTCGAGAAGAACCTCGGGATTGGCAAAGTTCAAATCGACTTGGTCCCGGCTGAACGTCGTCCACAACCAACGCGGGCCATCGTGAGCCTCGAAGTCGTGCAGCAGCGGCAAGGTCCGTGGGCGGGTCACCATCGAGGTGTCGGTCTCCGGATCGATCGCCAGACAGAAGTCGGCGTAGTGCGGATTGCCGTCGAGGTACCCCTGCACGTAGAGACTGCGCTGCGACACGTGGTTGATCACTCCATCAAAGACCAACCGGTAGTCAGCCGCCAGTTGGCCGATGTCGGCCCAATTACCGAGATCGTGACGGACCTCGCGGTAGTCAATGACCGAAAACCCATCGTCCGAGGAGAACGGATAGAACGGCAACAGGTGCAGAAACGTGATCCGCTCACCGACGTGTTTTTGCAAAAAGTCCCGCAGTCCGCCCAGCGGGCTTGCCTCTCCGCCATCGGGGAGAAGGCTGTCGGCGTAGGTGATTAGGAAGACGTCGCGCTCGGTCCAACCTCCTGGGAGATTCGGGAATTGCCCCATGCGACTCGCGATCAGTTGCTCGATTCGATTAGCCAACGACAGGGCCTTGTCCTCCCCGTAGAGAAGACCAAGCCGCCGGATCATTCGGTCGCGGATTTCTGGAGTCATACCGATCTCAGAGGACATGGCGGAAGATTTGCGGTTCGAGCGCAATGTCAACGAATTCGCGCCTACTTCGCTGACGCAAGGTTCGTGCCAGTTCCTAATCCAGAAGCCTAGAAACGAGAAGAGACGGTGGGAGCGGATGAGGCTTGGGGACATCGGGGATCACAGGTTGGCGCGAGATGCCTTCGGCTATGTCCGCTATGCTCCCATTCCAGACCTAGCTCGCTAAGCCTCGGTCTGGAATGACAGAGTCCAACCGATCACCATCAACAAGGTTCACCCATCCCAGTCCTTCTCCAGAGATTGCGGCTGTGCCCGCTAGCTCCCATTCTTCATCGCAAGCTCGGCTAGACAGCAAGCCAGCTCACTCTCAGGGTGAACGGAAATCAAGGCTTCGGTAGCGTCAGTACCTCTCATTTTTAGTGCCTTACGACGAGTTACCTAATTCTTCATTCTCGTTCTTACGGAGAAGCGGATAGTCGGTGTAGCCCACTGGACCGTCGCCGTAGAACGTCTCGGGATTCGGTTCGTTCAGTGCGGCACCCGTGGCAAAACGCTTCGGTAGATCCGCGTTGGCGATGAACAGCTGGCCCCAAGAAACAGCATCCGCCTCGCCCGCGTTGACTAGGGCTGCCGCCGTCGTGGCATCGAGCCCCTGATTGGCGATGAAGGCACCACCGAACTCCTTCTTCATCATCGGCCCAAGCCTTGGCTCATCCGCTCCCTCGCGGGCGAACAGGAATGCCAGTCCGCGCTTGCCACACTCGCGCGCGACGTAGCCGAAGGTTTCGGCGGGATCGGCATCGCCCATGTCGTGAGCATCGCAGCGCGGTGCGAGGTGCAAGCCGACGCGGTCAGCACCCCAGACATCGACGACAGCATCGACCACTTCGAGCATCAGCCGAGCCCGATTCTCGACCGAGCCGCCGTAATTGTCCTCGCGCTGGTTGGTGCTGGTCTGGAGAAACTGATCGAGAAGGTAGCCATTGGCACCGTGGATTTCGACACCATCAAATCCGGCTCGTTTGGCATTTTCCGCCCCCGCCTTGAACTGCTTGACGATCGCTGGGATCTCGTTCGATTCGAGCGCGCGCGGCGTGACGAACTCCCGCTCCGGTCGAACCAAACTGATGTGCCCAGCCGGCTTCAAGGCACTCGGCGCGATCGGGGCGGCGCCGTCCAAATAAATCGGGTCGGACATCCGCCCGACGTGCCAGAGTTGCAAAAGAATCTGACCACCGGCCGCATGCACCGCCTCCGTGATCAGCTTCCAGCCCTCGACCTGCGCGTCCGACCAGATGCCCGGCGTATTCGGATAGCCGACGCCCATCGGATCGACCGAAGTCGCCTCGGAAAGGATCAGCCCGGCCGAGGCCCGCTGTGCGTAGTATTCCGCCATCAGGGTATTCGGAACCCGCCCTTCGCTAGCGCGGCAGCGGGTGAGTGGCGCCATGACGATACGATTCGAGAGCTGCCAAGCCCCGATGTTGATCGGCTGAAAGAGAATGGATTCTGAACTGGTCATGAAAAATTTTTCAAGGATTCGATGGTCGGCGAACCTAGGCCTTTCTTACGATTTCGCCCTACCAAGTTTGATTTGGACCTTGATAATCAAGTCTGCCTAACTACTCGTTGCATCCCTTCCCTTGACTCGACTTTGCCACCCAGCGATGATCTGTAGCGTTGGGGCCCTTTCGGGCACCACCGTTTGATGCTGCAATAATGAATCTCAGGGACCAACTCCGTGACATACTTCCGGACATTCTGCCGGAAAATCCTGCCGATTCGATCAAGGGTACTCGGCTGATTCAGCTGGTGAAGGTCAAGCTAAAGCAGGACTACAGCGACGCCACGCTACGCTACCACTTCTCGATCATGTGCTGCGACCCCAGCGCACCGATCGCTAAGGTCGAGCAGGGCCAAGGCTACTACCTGAGGTCGCCGATGAACTCGCCTCAGGGCGCGCAGAACCTGATCAGTCTGCAGCAGGGCAACTTCCTCGGCCCGGACGGTGAGGAAGAGGCAAATCTCCAGCTGTCCCGGGCAATGAAATTCCGCGCCCTCTACGCCCGGATGAACCTCGCCGCGCTCCGCTTTCCGTATCTCTTCGACCAAGACGCAGCTGCGGCCGAGAGCCCCGAAATTCTCTGGCGCATGCCCAACGCCGCGCTCGTCGAGTGGGAAGTCGGCGAAGTCGATGACAATGGCAATATCCAGCTCGACCAAAGTCTACTCCGCCTAAAGCAGTCCCTTGGCCTGTCTCCGTTCACCATCACCAGCGTGAAAATGCGGCTCGATCCAGAGCCAAAGACCCTGCGCCGCGAATTCTTCCAGTGCCTCAGCCAAAGCGGTTGGGCGCACCGGGGTGAGCTGGTCTTTGCCGGGCCGATCAGCGACGAGCGCGTCGCCGACACCCTACGCGACCTCGGCATCCGCTACGGCGTCGGAGTCACCAGCTATGGGCTCGACCTCGACGCCATCGATACTTGGCCAGAAGCCGTCACTCTGCAGGCGATGAGCGACGCGGAATTCGAAGGCTTCGCTAGCGCCCCGCGTATCCAGCGACTCGCCGCCAGTAAGTCTGCCACCCATCTCGACTGGGCCACCCTTCAGGATTCCTGCCGGGAGAATGCCGACTTCGCGGACCTGTTGGATTGGGTCCAAGGCTGCCTCGAGAACAACGTCGCCACTCCCTACCACCACCCGCGCAGCACTAAACGCGCGAGCGGCGAGTAACCCGGAATTCATTCGGTAGCTGAGTCCCCTGCCCCGCGATCTACTGTGACCCATCGCCCTCGCCTCGCCCGGCTCCTGCGCCCCGCCGCCGCCATTCTTAGCGGCCTCCTTCTGGCACTCTGCTACCCACCTTGGGATATCGGCGAACTCGTCTGGGTCTGGGCGATCCCACTCCTGGTCGCACTCTGGTCGCTACCAGAGATGGCGCCGGCGAACGTGGGCAAGCCCAAGGACTCCGCTCGTCCCGGACGCTGGGCTCGGATCCGCCGTCGCATCGCCTCGCAGACCCGAGCCATCCGCGGATTTCGACTGGGATTTCTCGCTGGCGCAGTCTTCTTCGCCATCAATCTCCACTGGATCTTCGAGCTTCGTCACGTCGTCGGCAGTGTCTTCCCCGGCATCCTCGGGGTCGCAGCGCTGGCAGGATTCTTGGGCCTGTATGTCGGTGCTTTCGGAGCGTTCGCAGCCACCGTCGGGCGGCCTACAGCAGCCCAGCTGAGCATTTCGGATGGCAAGTCGATAAAGCCATCCCACGAGGATTCAGATTCCACGAGCCGAGCTCGTCTTGAGAAAATCACCGACGGCGGCAAGAAGAAGGCCAATCTGTTCACCACCTCCGTGAACTCCCTCCGTCTCGCCTTGCTCAATGCCTGTGCGTGGGTCGGGCTGGAGTGGCTTCGTGGCTGGGTGCTCACAGGCTTCAGCTGGAACGGTCTGGGTGTCGCCATGCACTCGAACCCGACGCTGGTCCAAGTCTGCGATATCGTCGGCGTCACCGGATTAGCCTTCCTGCCGATCTTCCTCCTCTGCATCCTGCTCAATACTGCCTGGCGCGTCCAGCTCGAGGCCGGCTCGCGTAGCCTCCGGCCGCATCTCGACTTCATGCTGGCGATGGTGCTGGTCATTCTGGTCTTCTTCTACGGCGTCCGTAAAGCCAGTGCTCCGGTCCCCGGCGATGTCCTCGAACTCCGCGCTCTGGCGATCCAGCCGAACATCCCACAGTCGCTGAAGTGGCAAGACAGTGCCTCGACCGAGATCTACCAGACACTCAACGACCTGACTCGAATTCATGTCGAGACCCAGCCGTTCGATCTTGTCATCTGGCCCGAAGCCGCCACCCCCCTCTATCTAGACCACCCCGGCCACGACCCATTCTTCGAAAGCCTCCTCGGTACTGGCGATCACGCACTCTTGCTTGGTTCCAACAGCTTCCTGCCCCGAGGCGAACTCGTCTCCAATAGTAGCATCAAGGCGATGTATAACACCGCCGCGCTACTCACCAGCCCGGATCCCGCAGAGGCCCAGCTCCACCACAAAATCCACCTCGTGCCGTTCGGCGAATTTCTGCCCCTGCGGAAGGCCTTCCCGCCGTTCGACTGGATCTTCGGAGCCCTACTTCCGAGTGACTTCGACAAGGGCGAAAGCACCGATCCGCTCACCCTTCCCGTCGCATCCTCACCGGGAGAAACCGTTCTGATCTCTCCTCTGATCTGCTTCGAAGACACCGTCGGACGCCTTGTGCGACGAGCCGTACGCCCAGGTCCACAAGTGTTCGTCAATCTGACCAATGACGGCTGGTTCGGCGAATCCGCCGCGTCCGAGCAGCACATGATCAACGCCTCGTTCCGGTGCATCGAACTACGCCGCCCGATGATCCGTTGCGCCAACACCGGCGTTACCTGCTTCATCGACCGCACCGGCAGCCTCTACGACCGCCATGCAGGCGACGGCTTCCCCCGGCAAGTCGAGGACCCAGAGACCGGCTCCACCTTCATCCGCGGCACTCTGCCCGGGACGGTCAAGATCGAACGAAATCCACCGATGACCGTGTTCGCACGATTCGGCGATGCCTTCTCCATTCTATGCCTCGTCGTGGCGCTCATCGCCAGCGCCTTCTACCGGATCCGACTTGGACGCGCCTAGTGGTCCCAAAGGGCTAAATTGCCGCTATCAATTATCCGCGAAGCTTAGCTTTGTAGCTGAAGTCGCCAGACTTTGTTCCGTCATCTTAGGCAAGTCGCACTACTAGTAGGGCTAAAAAGGCAGGGACACGCCCCTTCTTCGTACGCCCTTTTACGGTAGGGCAGGACATCCCTGGCCTGCCGAATGGAGCCCTAACGACCGCTCCCGCGCTATTATCCATGCCGAAAAACGAAGAACGAAGAACGTCACAAGTGCCAACACCCCAAACTCGGGGAAAGTGCTCCCGACTCGGCGGAGCTTTGCATTGCGACGGGACGAAAAGTCGTAAATGCGCCAACGAGAACGGGACGATCTACTCGCCACTTTTGAAGATTTGTTCGTCGTCAACCGAACTAACACCATTGTAGAGTGTGCTATGCCTGAACTGAGTATTCTTCGCGGCCACCTGCTCGACGCGGGAAAGACTGAGCCCGTATCCATACCCGATGGTGTCTTGGTGATGGAGAACGGATCGATCAAGGCCAAGGGAACCGCTACAGACATCGGAAAGAGCCATCCGGGGCTTCCCCTTCCTAACCGGAACGACGCCGGATATCCGGTCATTCTTCCAGGCCTAGTGGATATCCACGCCCACCTCCCTCAATACCCGGCCGTGGCCCGCCCCGAAGAAAGCCTTCTTCCCTGGCTAAAGCGCCACATATTCCCACTCGAGTCCGGCTTTCGCGGAGCAGAGACAGCGTCCGTTATAGAGGCCTTCTTCGACGAGCAACTCGCCTGCGGCACCACAACCATCGTCCTCTACGGTGCCATCTGGGAGGACACCTGCGACTTGGCCTTTCAGATCGCAGAACGACGCGGCTTACGACTTGTCCTCGGCAAGGTCATGATGGACGACGGAACCTACGGAGATCTTCCCGCCGACGAAGCCTTGGACCTCTCCTTGGAACAGACCGACCGGCTCGCCGAGAAGTGGCACGGAGCCAACAACGGCCTCCTTGAGTATGCGGTCAGCCCCCGTTTCGCCGTCACCTGCAGCCGAGAAATGATGGAAGGCGCAGCCCGGTTGGCGAAGAAGCACGACTGCTTCATCCAGACCCACCTCTCAGAGAACCACGGCGAGATCCAAGCCGTCGCCCAGCGGTTTCCTTGGGCAAAAGATTATACCGACGTCTACGACCAGTGCGGGCTACTCGGGAACAAGACGATCCTTGGCCACGGAATCCACCTCTCGGACCGCGAAATCGATACCCTTTCAGCCAGAGGCTCCATCCTTGCCCACTGCCCGACCTCGAATCTATTCCTCAATAGCGGACTACTGCCCATGGATCGTCTTCGCAGCGCCGGTGTCCGCACCTGCCTAGCATCCGACGTAGCTGGCGGACCCGAGCTAAACATGTGGCAGGTCATGCGTTCCGCCATTGAGATCCAGAAGGCCCGTCGCTTCACCGATCCCGATGTCCCCGAGCTCACACCGACCGAGGCCTTCCGCCAATGCACCAGCGAGGCCGGAGCCGCACTCCAGCACCCGACAGGCACACTCGACGTCGGCTCGGACGCCGATCTCACCGTCTTTGATCTCGACGCCGTCCTCCCCTATGGAGGAAAGCTGACAGACAAGGCCTCCCTCACCGCTGAGGATCTCTTGGCCCTACTCGTCTACCGCGGCCAACCAGTGGCCTGCACAGCGGCCTATGTGGCTGGGAACAAGGTTACCCCGGAATAGCCCCGAATACCGTGCGGTGGATCTCACCTTCCCCGGCTACGTGCGAACATCCACTTCACGAACGAGCCCAACCCCGAGAAGCGAAACTCTGGATCCACGTATTTTTCGATGACGTAAAAGCAGAAATAGTAGAGCCGGCAGAAAGCCCAGATCGCAATTGCGAGTAAGGCCGCCACTCGGAGTTCCGGATGCAAACAAAGCAACATCCCAGCCGCCAGCAGCCCGAGCACCAGAAAGGCCGCGCCCTTGATCAAGATCCAGCCTTTCGGCAAGTCGTCACCGAGCTTCATTCCCCACACACCTCCTGCACGACCTGGGTAGCCACGCGCCCGGAATAGCCGTTGAGCTTCCAATGCCCCGGCGACCAGCCGAGCAGAAACCGATGGAAGTCAGTCCACGCATACGGGTAGAGACGCCGCCACTCGGCTTCGACCTCGCTAGGGTCCTGCGGCTTGCCAAGACGAACCATGGCGCTACGAAGGGCATCGAAGTAGATCCCGAGAAGCCGCTCCTCGCCCGCCTCGCAGTCGGACTCGCTGAGACAACTCCCTAGGAAATAGGCGACGTCCTTCATACCACAGCCGCCGCCGACATACTGAAAATCCACCGCTGCCACCGGCCCGTCACCTGACTCCGGAAAACAGAAGTTCGCCACCTTGGCATCGCCGTGAACCAGCGTCTGGAACTGCGCGTCGTTGAGCCGCTCATCGATGGCCATCGCCGCGGCTTTCAAGGGCTTGTCACCGATGACCTCCCATTCGTCGGGCCGGGTCGCTAGATGCCAGTAGGTCCCCGTTTCCCACAGCCCATCCGGCTTGTCGCCAAGAAACGTAGCGTGGAACTCCGCTAACCACGTCAGACAACGAGCCACCGCGGCCTCGTCTAAGCCGGACCGTCTTCCGGCGAACCCAGCCGCATCGAGATCCTCCAACACGAACAGCCAACCGTCCTCGGTCTCCTCCGTGGCCAGCGCACGAGGCACCCGGCAACCCTCGCCACACCGCCCCGCCCAGTCGGCATACCAGGCGTGTTCGACTTGATACGACCGGAGCTTCCGCTGGTGCGAGCGATCGGTATCCCAGCCGCGTGGATGGGTGCCGCCCCGAGGAGGCGCGACATGCTTGACGATGACTGAGCTAGTAGCTTCCGCTCCTTCTAGATGAAACCGAACAATCTCGCCATACCCGCTCCACAGCGACTGGATGCGGTCGCCACGAGTCGTCGAGCCGGCTCCGGTGGCGGAAAGGATAAGGTCTTCGATCACAGCGGACATACGGAATCTTCCACCCTGTAGGGAGTTCAAAAATTCCGCAAGTCAGTGTTTACTGAACACCGCTCGATCCGTAGGCTAGAAAATGGACTAGACCGCAATCATCGATCGTCTTCGCAACGAGGCGGCGGGAATAGAGTTCTCACGAGTTCTTGGACGCGAAGAAAGACCCGCGCCCGAAACGGAACCCAAGAGTGATCGATTTCTGGGACTTAGAGCGCTTTCAGACTCGGTGGAAGGCTGGTCGGATAAGCTTCGACAATAGCGACGGTAAACTTCCCTGATCACGGGTTTACCGCTGACGGCGGCTAGGCTACCCCGGACAGATCCCAAGGCTGAGCCATGCCCGCCTCGCCCAACTCCGCACCGTTGACGTAGGGCTATTCCCGGCGACACTGTCCGCCCCACCGATGTCCATCACACGCACCAGGAATTTCTCCATCATCGCCCACATCGATCACGGCAAGACGACGCTGTCGGATCGCCTGCTCGGTGCTACCCAGACCGTGGCGGTGCGCGACCAGCAGGATCAGCACCTGGACGCCATGGACCTGGAACGGGAGCGTGGGATCACCATCAAGTCGCACCCGGTGACCATGGCCTACCACCACACCGACGGGCAGGAGTACAAGCTCAACCTTCTCGATACGCCGGGACACGTGGATTTCTCCTACGAAGTCTCCCGAAGCCTCGCCGCCTGCGAGGGTGCCCTACTCCTCATCGATGCTGCCCAAGGCGTGGAAGCACAGACAATGGCCAACGTCCAACTGGCTCTCGATCAAAACCTTACCGTCATCCCGGTGATCAACAAGATCGACCTGCCCAGCGCCGACCTACCGATGGTCCACCGACAGCTGGAAGACATCCTCGCCATTCCAGCGGAAGAAGCCATTCCTGCCTCGGCGAAGATGGGCATCGGCATCGAGGAGATCCTCGCAGCAATCGTCGAGCGCGTCCCCCCACCGGAAGACATCATCGATGACGGCTCGCTCAGAGGCTCGGTCTTTGACTCCATCTACGACCCCTATCGCGGCGTCGTCTCCTACCTCCGAATCTTCTCCGGCGAGGTGTCCCGGAACATGCCGGTCAAGACCATGGCCGCCGGCAAAAACTACGAGGTCAAGGAAGTCGGAGTCTTCACCCCAAAGCAGGAGAAGCGTGATAAGCTAGTCTCCGGCGACGTCGGCTACATGATCGCCAACATGAAGACCTCGGCCGAGGTCAAAATTGGCGACACTATCACCGGCCGGGAAAAGCCAGCCCCGGAACCACTCGACGGCTTCAAGGAAATCCAGCCGATGGTCTTCTCCGGAATCTACCCAGTGAGCAGCGACGACTTCGAGTCCCTCAAACTCGCCATGGGCAAGCTCCAGATCAACGATGCCGCCTTCTCCTTCATCGCCGAATCCTCCGCCGCCCTCGGCTTCGGCTTCCGTTGCGGATTCCTCGGACTCCTACACATGGAGATCATCCAGGAGCGTCTACGCCGAGAGTTCAATATGGATGTGATTTCGACCTACCCGTCGGTTGTCTACCACGTCACCAAGACCAACGGCGAATTCCTCGAAGTCGACAACCCAACGTTCCTCCCCGACCCCGCTCAAATTGAGAAGATCGAAGAACCGACAGTCAAAGTCTTCTTGATGACTCCCGGGGAATACATTGGCGAGATGATGCAACTCATTCTAGAAAAGCGCGGCAAGGTCGAGCATACCGAAACTCTCGACAGCACCCGCGTCCTTCTCACCGCTGTTCTGCCACTGAACGAAATTCTCGTCGATTTCAACGACCGCCTCAAGTCTTCCACCAAAGGTTACGCATCGATGGACTACGAGCACTCCGACTACCAAGAGGCAAAGCTGGTCAAGATGGACATCATGATCAATGCCGAGCCCGTCGATGCCTTCTCCTCCATCGTCCACACCGACAAAGCGCTCCACCAAGGCCGCCACCTCTGTGCCAAGCTAAAGGAAGTCATCCCAATGCAACTCTTTCAGGTGCCGATCCAAGCCTGCGTCGGCGGCAACATCCTCGCCCGCGAGAACATCAAGGCGATGCGCAAGAACGTCACCGCCAAGTGCTACGGCGGCGACATCTCCCGAAAGCGCAAGCTCCTCGAGAAGCAGAAAGCCGGTAAGAAGAAGATGAAAATGTTCGGCAAGGTGAACATCCCCCAAGAAGCCTTTATCAAGGTGCTGAAGACAGGGGACTAAAGTGCTCCTATCTCCACCCCAGAACATACCGTGGTAGCGGCCCTCTAACAGTCCACCAAGAGGGCGTCGGATTCACCTTGCGATTCTGAAAGAGAATCAGGGTGTTGTTGTGATCCATGTCGCCAATCCTAGAAAACGCAATGGTCTAACCGGCGGAACGACCATCCCTACCTTGCGCCCAGGCAAAGATGGCTGTCATCAGCGATCCCGGGCGCTTGCGGCGGAGTCAACGCAACGGACGGCGACGAAGCGACCGCCCCTACCTTGCGCCCAGGCAAGGATGGCTGTCATCAGCGATCCGGGCGCTTACGGCGGGGTCAGCGCAACGGACGGCGACGAAGCGACAGTCCGTATGGAGTGCTTCCGACTCGGCGGAGCTTTGGATTGCGCCAGAGCGGGAACACGTAGGAGCGACCAGAAGCGTGTAGGCTTCGGCAAGCCACGACCTCTAATCACGTCTCGACAGTTAAGACTGGAAAGCTGACTACAGCGGCGCTATCACCAAGCTAGCGTCCCATTCCTGATACGTCGATCCTAGTTTGGAAGGGCTCTAGGCAAGGACATACCGAGTCCAGAATCACTCCCTCTTCAGTAGAGACCTTGAGGGAGAGCAGTGATCACCTCCGTCGAGGCAATGAAATCCAACCATCGCTGTCGGTCACCGCGAGTATGACTTCCCCGTCGGGCTTTAATACGCTTACAGATGCGGATGCAACTAGGCCATGCGCAGTATAGAACTGGATCGACCGATTCCCAAAATAGTACTAAGCCACCCAAGCGATTAGTGCGCAAACCAGAGCACCTAGAATGATCTCACGACACGAAGGGATTCTCGACCTTCACCCCTGAATGGTTGAAGTCCTTCTCGTTGCGGGTAGCTACGGTGAGGGAGTGTCTGATCGCTGTAGCTGCAAGTTGCGCGTCTAGGCTCGGCAGACGGACACCGTCACGCTCGCATTTGGCTAATAACTGTCCCCACACGGTCGCAACAGAGGTGTTGTAATTCAAAACCCTCCCCTTCATTCGGTGAGTCAGTGTCGAAAGCCATTCTTGGCACGCTCTCTTTCTTCTCCCCTCCTCAAGCCGCTCAATTCCGAATTTTAGTTCGCCAATGGTGATCGCCGAGATATAGAGCCTATCCTCATACTGCCTCATCCATTGGACGACAAGTGGATCGGGCTCGTTGCGTATAGCTTCGCTCCAAAGTTTGTGTCTACCAAATACCCAGCCATATCAGTCACCGAGTTCCAGGATCCGAGGTAGATCCAGAGAGCGCTTAGGTATTTCTAGTTCACCGGGTGCGGACAGCAGATGATCGACCAATCCCGCGTTCGGAGGCGTCGTGATACGTTTGAGGATGATCGAGTCCTCATCATCGACAGAAATCTCGAAATCGTCTCCTGGATTCAGAGCAAGCCGCTCTCGAATGGCGGCCGGCAGAACGACTTGGCCTTTTTTAGAGAGCACCGTTGTCATGACGTAAGAATATCTTACCGCATAAACTGTGTCAATCGCCTCCTTTCTGAGATGACCAAGGTAGGTGCAGCCGGGGATTGCTAGCCCCCTCTTCCGTCCGCTGATCGTGTCGAAACCTAAGTACCAGTCGATCCTGCGCACTCCTTGGCCCGCTCCTGGCTCTTCGCGGAGAGCCTGCTCAGCGGCAAGCTGGTGCTGGTTCCCTTCTCTAAGATCAGGGTGACTTGGTCTCCGGACAGGCAACGGAAGGTGGCGGTTAGTTCGCGTCCGTCAGCACTGGTCCACGACTCGGGACTGAAGCTCACCTTGGACACGGCTTCTTCCTCAGGCTCGGCGGCCTTGAGCACGTCACGTAGGGCGTCCCGGGCATCGGCCTTCAGAGCCTTGTAAGAAATGACGCCGATCGGCTCGCTGGCGGCTGAGTCGGTCAGGGCCAGCTTTGGAATGAACTTACCGGCCTCAGGCGACGAGATAAGTCCTTGCACGGCCTTTGGAAAATCGGATTGGCTGTCCTTCTTGGTACTGAGGTAGACGACGACTGCCTTGCTCTTCGCCGCGTCAATGGCTGCCAAACTGGCAGCGTTGCAAGGACCTCATGTAGATCCCGTATTGGACCAAAGAAAGGCAATCGGTCGGCCCTTCTCCACGGCCTTGGCTTTCGCTTCGTCTAGCTCACCAAAAGTGTAGACTCCGGAGGGCAACTTGAAGCCAGCGAAGACATTGCCGGCGAAGGCAATACTAGCGAGCACGGCGAGGAATGGAAGGGGGCGCGTCATAAGAAAAGCCTACCTACCCGAGTAGGCGTGTCAAGATCGGTCCGGCGAGGGTCCTCGGCCACGGCGGGAGAGAAGAAGGAAGGCGGGAATCGATACGACGAAGACGAACGACGGGATTGCTGAATGCTGGCAAACTCATTCAAGCCGAGCCACTGAAGAGTCATTCAACTGCGGCGAGGAAAGGACTTTCGGATGCTGTCCCTTAGCCAGAGATCCGTCACGCTCGCCAGAGCTCGGTTCTGGATGACAAAGCATTCAATCGACAGGCCTCCCGCTTGGAAGGCCTGCCAACGAGATGAGCGGAGAGCCCACTACTTCATCGCCTTGGCGAGAAGCGTGTTCAGGCGGCTGACCATGTCCTTGCTGTCCTCGAGAAGACCGGCGGAGAGCATGGCATTGTCGTAGAGCTGCTCGGCGACCATCTTGGCCAAGTCGGAATCCGACTCGGCGGTGGTAGCGAGTTGCTTGACCAAGTCGTGACGCGGGTTGATCTCGAACTCGACTGGCTGGTTGCCAGGCATTTCCTGCCCCATCGCCTGCATCATCTGACGCATCTGCGGGGTCATGGCATTGGCCGGCTGGAGGGCCGCCACTGGGCTGTCGACAAGGCGCTTGGAGATGCGGACTTCGGCGACTTTCTCGCCGAAGGCTTCGCTGAGGAAGGTGACGAGCTTGCCACTCTGCTCTTCCGCCATCGCTTCGCCTTCGGGCTTGTCGGTGGCTTCGTATTTGTCGAAATCGATGTCCGAACTGTCGACCGAAACCAGCTTCTTACCCTGGAGCTCTGGCAGTGAGCTCATGACATAGTCGTCGATCGGCTCATACATGAACAGGACTTCTAGACCGCGTGCCTTGAACGTCTCGAGGTAAGGACCGGACTCGATGGCCGAGCGGTTCTGAGCGATCTGGTAGAAGATCTCCTCTTGGCCTTCAGCGGCGCGGGCTAGGTAGGCCTCGATGCCAATGAGCTCGCCGGACTCGGTCAGCGACGACTCGTAGCGGAGCAATTTGCCGACCTGCTCGCGGTAGGTCATGTCGGTGGCGACGCCCTCTTTTAGGAAGCGCGAGAAGCGTGTGTAGAACTCCTTAAAGTCGTCCGGGTTGGCGACGGCCTCCTTGTCGAGGTGCTTGAGGAAACGCTTGGTAATGACATCACCGAGCTTTTGGACCAATGCGCTGTCCTGCATGGTCTCGCGGCTGATGTTCAGCGGCAGGTCTTCGGAGTCGATGACTCCTTTAAGGAATCGAAGCCAGTTAGGCAGAAGACCGTCGGGCTTGTCGTCGATGAGAATTTTGCGGCAGTAGAGCGACACTCCGGGCTCGGTCTCACCCATGCCTGGGATCTCGGGGTTTTCCTTCGGCACGAAAAGCAGCGAGTTGATCGTGATCGGTGCGTCGGCGCTGAAGTGAAGCCGGTAACGCGGCTCGTCGTAGGCCTTGGACTGGAACTTGTAGAAGTCGTTGTATTCTTCGTCGGTGATGTCCTTCTTCGCCTTGAGCCAGAGGGCTTCGACGGTGTTGATCCGCTCGTCGTTGAGCAGGACTGGGAATGGAACAAAGGCCGAGTAGGTCTCGAGAATAGTCCTGACTGTGTGCTCCTTCGCGAAGTCCTTGCAGTCTTCCTTAAGCTTCAGAACGATGCGGCTGCCGCGGTTCTCGCCGTCGGGATTCTCGGTGATTTCGTAGCCGGTCTTGCCGTCGGACTTCCAGATCAGGTGGCCGTCGTCGTTGCGCCAGCTGTGCGTGAAGACTTCGACTTCGTCGGCGACCATGAAGGCCGAATAGAAACCGACTCCGAACTGCCCGATGACATTGGAATTCTTCTGGTCTCCTTCGGCCATCGTCTTAAGGAAAGCCTTACTGCCAGAGTGGGCGATGGTGCCCAGGTTCTCTACGAGTTCCTCCTGCGACATGCCGATGCCTCGGTCTTCGATGGTCAGCGTGCCGGCTTCTTCATCGGTGGTAATACGGATTTCGAGCTCCGCCTTGGCGTCGAAGATATCCTTCTCAGTATGCTCTAGATGGCGAAGTTTCTCTAGCGCGTCGGAGGCGTTGGAGACGAGTTCGCGGACAAAGATATCCTTGTCCGTGTAAAGCGAGTTGATGACGATATCGAGGACCTGCTGGACCTCGGCCTGGAAGGTGTGCTTCGCTGGTTCGGATGCGGTGCTGGACATGGGAAATTTCGGTAGACCTCCAAATCGGAGGGCGGGAAAATACCGGGGAGCGGGACGATGTCAAAGGCACATTCCCCCGGCAACAAGGTGGCCTTGTCCTGCTCCTGCCTCACTCCAGCCAGCGGACCAGCGGAGTGGAGCAACCGACACGGCCGAGCTCCGGCACCGCAACCGTGTGCGCGCGCGTGAAGTTGGCTTTCGTCGCTTTGCTCCGAGGGCGAGCGTGATGCTCGCGGTCCGACAGGGGGAGAGGGCTCCAACTAGTTCCCGTCGTTGGGATCGGTAGAGGCCTGATTCAGATGAGTCGGACGTTGCTTCACCTCTTCGTAGATCTTGGCCATGTACCCGCCAATGATTCCGAGGCTGATGATGACGAAACTTCCGATGACCAGCAGGGTGATGATCATGGTGGCGAAACCAGAGATCGCTTTGCCCAAGAACCAAGAGATCACGGCATCGAGTCCGATGCTAAATCCAAGGGTTAGGCTCGCGACTACAAGGATCATGACGATGCGCAATGGAGCACTGGTGAAGGACACTAAAGCGGTGAGCGCAAGTTCGATGGGGTTGACGATCAACCATTGGCTCTCGGTGCCATCAATCCTCTCTTCGACATCGAACTCGACAATCTCGCTATCGAAACCGACCCATTTGGTAAGGCCACGGTAGAAGCGGTTTCGCTCAGGTAAGTCGTGGACAATCGTGTTGACCACCGTGCGATCGATGGGCTTGAAGTCGGACGAGTTGTGCAGCGACACGCCGCCGAGCGGGAGATGATCTAGTTGAAAACATTGGCACAAACCCGCTGAGTCAGGCTGTCATTGTCGCGGCTTCGCTTCACCGCGTTGACCACCGATAGTTCCAGTCATTCGGCATGAAGACGCAAAGAACAGAAGAAGAAAGAAAAAGTTCCCAGAGCCTTCGCTCCTTTGAGTCTTTGCCTCTTCGTGCTGCCGAGTTCGACCTCGCCCGCCCCCTACCCGAACAACTTCTCCAACGTACTCTCAAGAATGCTCACCGCCTCATCCAGATCGCCTGCGGAAAGGTTCAACGGCGGCAACCAGCGGACCACATCAGGACCAGCAGGAACCGTCAGCAAACCGGCGTGCATCAGCGCCTTAACTAGGAAACTCGAGGGTGCCTCGCCGCTACTGACGACGGGACGGAAGAATTCAGTATCGAGGACAATACCGATCATCAGGCCCATCCCACGCACTTCTTGAATCGCCGGAGATCCGATGGCTCCGAGTAAGCCTGCAGCCCGACGTCCCATACCGATGGCGTGATCGACCAGACCTTCTTCGTCGATCGTATCGAGAACCGCTAAGGCCACCGCACAGGCAACCGGTCCACCGCCGTAGGTTGTGCCATGGGTTCCCGGCCCGAGCACCGCCGACGCCTGAAGCGAGCCCGACTTGGTCTGCACCAACTGGTCGCTGACCCAAACAGCACCGATCGGATAACCACCGCCCATCCCCTTGGCCCAACTGACGCCGTGCGGGACGAAGTCTTCGGCGTCCTCTTCGAGGATAGCCTTCCAGCCAGCAAGGTTGCCGATCCGACCGAAGCCGCACTGCACCTCATCGAGTAGCAGTAGAAGATTGTGCTTCTTGGCCAGATCCGCGGCCGCCTTGAGAAACTCTGGCGTTGCCATGCGAATACCTCCCTCGCCCTGAATTGGCTCGAGAAGGATAGCGACGGTGTTGGCGTCGATGGCTGCTTCGAGAGCCTCGACGTCGTTGTAAGGAAGGTGCGTAAAACCAGGCAACAACGGACCGAAACCATCGTGGATCTTCGCCTGCCCGGTGGCCGAAATACCCGCAAATGTCCGCCCGTGGAACGACTTTTCGAAGGTCAGAATTCCGTACCGTGGCGTACCGTCGGCTTGCGGCGAAAGCACCCCGAACCGCCGGGCGAGTTTGATCAGGGTCTCGTTGGCCTCAGCCCCGCTATTGACGAACACCGACTTACCCGGATACCCGACGACTTGCTCCGACAGAGCCTCGGCCAAGGTCTCCTGGCCCGGACTGCCGTAGAGGTTGGAACAGTGCAAGAGTTTGCCGGCCTGCTCGGTGATCGCCTTGGTGATTCCCGGATGCGCGTGGCCCAGCGAGCACACCGCAATTCCCGCACCAAAGTCGAGGTATTCCCGGCCATCGGTATCCCAGACACGCGAGCCTTGCCCATGAGTCAGGGTGAGATCAAAGCGGGCATAGTTGCCGAGGAGGAAGCTGTTGCTATCGGAGGACGAGGCCATGGTGGTAGAGGGCGGCCAGCAGAATACTCGGGTTCCCGCCGGTTCCAAGGGGATTCGGACCTCCCACGTCTCTGAACCGAATCACGCCCCGATAAAGATTCACTGGTAAGATTCCCTAATTTCTTCGTATTCTAGGGAGAACCATTCTTGATCAAGACATGACCACTCGTAAAATTCCATCTACCACCACTAGGCGGGGAGTCCTCAAGGGGCTCGCCGGCACCACGGCGGCCATCGCCGCTCCCATGATTGTTCCCGGGCGCGTCCTCGGCCTCGACGGCGGCGTCGCTCCCAGCGAGCGTATCGGCATCGGCCTGATCGGCTGCGGAAAAATCATGTCCGGGCACCGCAAGTCCAACCAAGGCCACCCTGGCGTCCAAATCCGCGCCGTCTCGGACGTCAAGAAGTGGCAGCTCGACGAATACCAGAACTTGGTCAACAACGACTACGCCAAGTCGACCGAGGTCGATGGTTACAAGGACTGCGCCGCCTACGAGAACTTCGACGAACTGCTCGCCCGCCCGGACATCGATGCCGTTGTCGTCGGCACTCCCGACCACTGGCACGCCCACGCTACCATCGCCGCCATGCGCGCCGGCAAGGACGTCTACTGCGAGAAGCCGCTGACCCTGACCATTCAAGAAGGCCAGCGAATCCGCGACGTCTCCGCCGAGACAGGCAAGATCGTCCAGACCGGATCGCAGCAACGCTCCGACCAGTACTTCCGGCGCGCCTGCGAGTTGGTTCGCAATGGCTACATCGGTGAGATCGAAGAAATCCACACCCGCCTTGGTTCGTTCCCCCCAGCACCCGAGCTCAGCGAGGAGCCAGTGCCCGAAGGATTCAACTACGACCGCTGGCTCGGACAAGCTCCACTCGAGCCCTACAACGATAAGCGCGTCGAAGGCAACTACGGCGGTGGCTGGCGCTGCTTCTGGGACTACGGCGCACGCAAGAACGGCGACTGGGGCGCCCACCACTACGACATCATCCAGTGGGCCCTCGGCATGGACGAAAGCGGACCGGAGACCTTCACCCCGAAGGGCTTCGACGGCGCTCCCTACCAAGTCTACGAATACGGCAACGGCATCAAAGTCTACCGCGATTCCGACAAATGTACCCAGATGGTCAACTTCTACGGCTCCAAGGGCTCCGTCCACGTCGGCCGCAACGGCAAGCTCGAAAGCACCCCTCCCGAACTCCGCAGTCAGAAGTTCACCGAGTCCGATGTCCGCCTCTACAAGTCCAGCAACCACCGCCAAGACTGGCTCAACTGCATCAAGACCCGCGAGCAGCCGATCTGTAACGCCTCCGTCGGACACCGCACCGCCACCGTCTGCCACCTTAACGGCATCGCCGAGCGCACCGGTGACATCGTCAACTGGGACCCGACGAAAGAAGCCCTCGTCGATCCCACCGAGAAGGTTCTCGCCGACTACAACCGCCCACGCCGCGAGGGCTACGAACTCCCAGCCTAGACGATAGGTTAGGACAATTTCGACTCCAATTTGGCCCGGGATGCACCTTCGCGTTCCGGGCCGTTTTCGTTTCTGATCGAAGGGAATGCCGAGGGATCTCCCCCCCCGCCAACGAGGGACGATTTCCTATCGCCCAGTCCAACCGCCAGCGAAACAATTTCGCCGCTTCTTGGATTACTCTGCTGCGCTGACGATACGATTCGAGCCGGTGACGATAGGACCCGCGCCAACGTTTGCTTCACAACCGGGGGAAGCTAGGACAATGCGCAGTGCAGAATTCGACTTTGTCGAGTTCATCAACTACCATGCCAGCCTAAACATCACGAATATCGACGAGAGCGAAAGACTTCGACGACTAACCTTCCTCCCTCCCCTACTCCAGCTCATGGGCTCCCGACGACCCATCACCCTACTCGACAACTGCCTGAATGGGCTAGGCTATCACATGGGCACATTCGCCGCCGCGATCCTCGATGCGGCACCCGATGCCGAGGTGCTTGGGCACCGCTCCTGCGACATCGATCATCCGCGTATTCTCCCGTGTTTTTCCCGCTCGCTCTTCGCACCTGAAGCGCGCTTCCCCGGCATGACTGGCGGCCTGCTCGAACGCATTTTCGGACGGCTCGATTGGGCCAAGACGATCCGTTCTTGCAACCGAACCTACCACGAGGATCTCGATGCCCAACCGGCGGAGCGCTGGCGCGAAGGTGGAATTCTGTTGATGGAAAACGCCGACATCCGTACGGCCCTCGGAGCGATCCAATGGTCAAAGGCTCGTGGCCCGGATCACTCGTTAGTTCTCCACTTCGTCAATCCCCCCGCACGGGCGCTCGGCTTCCTGCTTCGCTTGCACCCCGCCTACCGCCTCAGGACCCCGGACACTCGACACATTCACCTCGCGGCCGAGAACCCACAGATGGCCGAAACCTGTTCTAGGCAACTCAAGCTCCCCTGCCAGCCGCTAATCTTCCCCCTCCCAAAACGCGACATCCCTCCCGCCTCCGCACCACTTCCCGGCCAACCGCTAGTCCTCAGCCTCCCCGGCGGACCACGACAAGAAAAGGGGTTCGACCTAGCCATCGACGCCATAAGCCTGCTCCGTCCAGAACTTAAGGCGGACAAAATCCAACTGCTTGTCCAAGAGCACGCACACGACGTCGCCGAAGAAGGATTGGCCGATTCGTGGCAACTCCTCGAACAACTCCAGGCCGAATTCCCTAGGGCCATCCATATTCTCCCAGCCAAACTTCCCGAGCCCGAATACGTCGGTCTTCTCCGCGACTCCCACCTAGTCCTAACTCCCTATCGCAGATCAGCCTACGCCCATCGCGGTTCGTGGGTGCCGATCGAAGCCATCGCCGCCGGTCGCCCAGTCCTCATCACCGAGGGCATCCAGATGGCCAGCGAAGTTCATAAGGCTGGCGCAGGATTGTTCGTCGAAGACGGCAGTCCCCAAGCGATCGCCGATGCCATCCAAGACTTTCTCGAAGCCCCCGGCCCACAACTCGATCAGGCCCGACAAGCGGCAAGACAGTGGAACCAAGACCACGGTCCCGATGCCTTCCTCGACCGCCTGGAAAAAATCTGCGAGTAGTTTTACTCGTAGCAGAAGTCGCCCGAGGGCGTCGATCATTGCGCCCTTCTCTTTGCAGAAGTGATGAGGCGGATAAGCTTCTCGCGCTTGCTGGGGTGGTCGCAGCGGTAGTCGTTGTAGACGAGCAGGGCGACCAAAGTCCCAAGTTTTCATCTCTTCGCGGAAGGCGCCGTTGTCATGGTACGAGCGGCCACGGGTGGTGACGTCCCTGTCGAGTACGCCGATGTCGCGCATGGCGTCGATGGTGGTCTGAATGCCTCCGAAGGGGATTTGACCATATTCGTAGTGCGCCGACCCCTACCCCGGCACACACGCCCCCACCGATGTCCTTAAGTCCCAAGCCGAGCAGTACGCCAAGCTGTTCCAGATCCTCACCGATAACGCGGACAACATCGCCCGCGTCAGTTTCTGGAACCTCCACGACGGCCAGACCTGGCTCAACAAGTGACCCTGGAAACGCACCAACCATCCCCTCCTCTTCGACCTCAATCGGATGCCCAAGTCGGCACTTCAGGCCGTGCTCGAGGTGCCGGGGAAGTCGTTCTACACGCGCAACCATATCAAGCTCAGTGATGCTGACTTCCAAGTCGCCACACTACAGCCGCTCCCCCCTCAACACGCCACAACCTCCCACCTCCCGCTGCGGACGGCATGCAGGAGCTAGCTTGCCGGCGATGACTGCGGTTCCCCTGTCAACCGCCCTCCCTCCCGCGTATGAGTGAGTTCCCGAGCAATGACCGCGCCCTGCCCCGCCCTAATTCTCAACACGCCGCTACCCGCTCCGGCACCTCTCCCAATCCATCCCTAACAGGTGAAGACTATCATGAATCGAGACTGATTAAATTACATAATGTTTGACTTACGTTTTCCCTTCCGACTCCCGATTTTCGTGCCTGAGGTGGTTGCCTTTAATGGCGGCCGGCTTCGCGATTAGCAGAGGCGACCTCCGCGAGGAACAGGGCTTGTACGGGTAACGGGCCAAGGTTTATGCGATTTGGCCAGCGTATACTGAGAGATAGATCAGCGGAAAGATCAATTTTTCTTGACTAAATTCAAATGAACAGTAACTACTGTGTTCACATGAACTCAATCCAATCTGCCATTCAGGATCTATCATTCGCCGGACAACTTCTGCGGGGCCATGCCATCAAGTGGATGGAGCGGAAACGCCAAGGCGCGCTATCTCTCCGTTCTCGACCAGTCCAACTAAAGCTCGATATCTAGTTCGAGGCCGCAGGGCTTCGCGTGAGTCGGTGCAAGCTACTCCGCGTCCGTTCGGTTCGGTATCGAGGCTATCGAAGCTAGTTTCGGCGTTGTCGGGCAAATCGCTAGAGGTTCGAAGTTTGAAGGGACTGCGGCTTTCTAGTGGACCCGCCCGGCGCGTCGATTGCGCCTAACTGGGCTTGTTTTTCTCGAACGGGAGGCTCTCAGGAACGCGAGGTTCAAGGCCAATTTTGTTCACGACCAAGCCCGTGTCAGTGAGGGGTGATGCAATGAAATGCTAAACAGTTACCAGGGTTGCGAGACAAAGACATCGCCATTGAGTTCTGACATTGCACGTAGGTAAGTGCCGGAACGTTCTCCACGTGAGCCGCTAAAAACTAAAAAGTCGAGGCGGGTAGGCGGGCACGGCCTCTCATCATCGTGGTTGTCCGAGTGGGACTACTTCATGAAATCGTCGGGAAACGGCGTGGTTTGCACAAACTCCCGTGCCTGGATGATCAAGACGTTCCATTCGTTTGCAGACTTGGCGCACGCCTCGTTGAGAACGAGTTCGTTCTCACATAGATCGGCCAATGCCCGAATCGCCTTCTTTTCTTCCCCCAAGAATACTTCATTTTCTGAAAATCCAAAAAGCCGATTCGGTAAGAATCCCAAATAAGAAGTAAGTGACCAACCGGTAACTCGATCGTCGCTCAGCGCGTCCCATCAGGAGGCGTCCGGCAAACCGAGCTTACGCGTCCAGTTTTGCCTCAGACATCGTTGCTCTCCATTCACCAGTCTAAAGCCAGCCGGACCTATTCATCAGCACGAGTTCCCTAGAAGTAAGGGCGGCTACCGCTAGAACGTAATACTCCGACTCTAAAAGATCCCGCTCAGCGTCAGCCAGCCGAGAACGATGAGAAGCCCGAGCGCCACGCCAGCCCAGAACCATTCTTTCGGGCTACGCCGGCCTTCTTTACCGTCGTTGCCAAATTCCCGCCGGACGAAGTCATCGTAGTCGAACTCGTCGTCGGCTAAGGGTAGTTCGGTGCCATCGTAGATTTCATCGCGCTCCCAAGCCTTCTTCGGCTCGCAGTGGTAGCATCGCCTTGAACCAACGCGGACTTCGTTGTCGCAGTTCGGGCAGATGTAGTAATCGACTTCAGGCATTAAACTCCTCTCTTTAGAAACGGTTAGTTAGCGAGCATTCTTTGCAACTGATTCTGCCGCTGGTCACTGGTGTTCTGGATTCTGCGGACTTTGCGCTCGATTGTGGAAGGTAGGGTCGACGTGGCCGAGCCGTCCCATGCGGGCAACGGAGCTTGACCGGGATCTGTGACTGGGGCCGCGTCTTCTGTGTTGTTCAGAGGGGCGCTTTGCCTCGTCATCAATGCATTCGCGGTGATCGCTGCTGCTACGAGAAGAACGACGATCGTTAGGAGTCCCGTGAGCGTGGAAGCTTGGGGCTTCAGAGTGGGGCGGCTGACTCTCACCTAGTAATAAAGGCCCCAAATGACCTGCTGTCAAAATTCGCCGTCGGTCGAGTGGCCCGAGTGGCCGGAACATTCGAGCGGGAATCCCCTCAGGAGGAGCTAAAGAGGTCGCCGTTTGGTGAAGTGGAAGGTAGGTAGGGAGATTGATCGGGATTGCTATCTTGCGAGAGCCCTTGGGGGCCACCATACTCGCTCATGCCGAAGCAAGAGATCGGGAAAAGCGAACGCTACGCTCGCCACTTGTCGCTCCCCGAAGTGGGAGAGGCTGGGCAAGACCGCCTTTGCTCCGCGTCGGTGCTTTTGATCGGAGCCGGTGGCCTGGGATCACCGGCAGCCACTTACCTCGCTGCCGCTGGAGTCGGGCGACTCGGAATCGTCGATCCAGACATCGTCGAAGCTTCGAACCTCCAGAGGCAAATCTTGTTCACGACCGCAGATGTGGGTCGTAGGAAAGCAGAGGTCGCTCGCGAGCGACTTGGCCAACTAAATCCGGATGTTGAGGTCGAGGCCCACCCCGTTTACTTTGATCGAACCAATGCAGAGGGTCTTCTGCAAGACTTCGACATCCTCGTCGATGGCAGTGATAACTTCGCCACGCGCTATCTAAGCAATGACGTCGCGGCTTTCCAAGGGAAGCCCAATATCTACGGTTCTGTCTATCGCTTCGAAGGCCAGTGCTCGGTTTTCGCTCCTCACCGAGGCGGACCTTGTTACCGATGCATGTTCCCCGAGCCTCCGGCGCCGGGACTCGTTCCGACCTGACAGGAAGATGGTGTCCTAGGCGTGCTCCCGGGAATTATCGGCTCACTTCAGGCAGTGGAAGCGATCAAATGGATCCTCGGAGCGGGAGAATCGCTGTCTGGACGGCTTCTTCACTACGACGCCATGTCGGCGCGGGTCCGGGAGTTTCGACTGAAGCGTGATCCAGAATGTCCCCTCTGTGGCGCCAATCCCAGCATCACTTCTCCAATCGACTACGACGAGTTCTGTGGAGGCAACGACCGTTGCGGAGTCGTAGGACACCCCTCTGATGTGTCGGTCGATCAACTCGCTGGCCTTCTGCCTCAGGTTCAGTCGGGCGATATCGTTCTTCTCGATGTGCGCGAGCCGGATGAGGTCGAGGCGGCAAGCATCACCGGCTCGTTGCGAATTCCGCTGGGAGTGCTGACCGAACGCCTTTCCGATATTCCCGATGACCGCAGAGTCCTCGTTCACTGCAAGAGCGGCGGGCGAAGCGCAGTAGCCGTGGATCTTCTGCGCGATGCAGGACGCTCCGAGGTCTCCAATGTCGCGGGTGGCATGGATGCTTGGAGTGCTCGCTCTACGAAATAGCACCAGATCGGTCGACTAAGGCCACATACTAAGCGACCCTGAAACCGTGAGCGACTCCCCGAACCATCCTGCGCTGAACGAGCTATTGCGTTGCCCGATCAGTCGATTGTCGTTGCGCCCAGCTACGCCAGAGGAACTCGGGAAAGCGGCAGGCACCTCAGGAAGGGAGATTCACGCAGGATTGGTTTCGGCAGACGGGCTCGGATTGTATCCCGTCGAGGGCGGAATTCCCCTCGTGGTAGCCGCTCAGCGGATCGCACTGAATTAGCGACATTGCCGGGTGGAATCTCGCCAATTAAGCGGCGAATGTGACAATTGCTAGGGCAGACATCTCTATAGGTGGGAGCGCGCAAGTCTTTGCGCTCTCGCACACGCTCAAGACTCGCACCAAATCCTGACTAATATGCAAACCATCCTCGCACAAGCGGCTCCCGACATCATGGGTTGGGTCTCCACCGCCTCAGACATTCTCGGCCCTGCCGGGAAATATATCATGGCTCTCGTCGTCTTCCTTATTGGTAAGATGATCGCTAAGTTCATGGGTAAACTCGTCACCAAAGGTATGGGGAAAACCCAGCTCGATGACAAGCTCGCTAAAATGGGCGGGTTCAACCCCATGGGAATCGAGAAGGCGATTGGTAATCTCGTCTACCTCCTTCTCCTCCTCTTCGTTGTCATGCTCGCCCTCGATGTGGCTGGTCTCAAGCAGGCCGTCGAGCCGCTTAACGCAATGTTCTCGAAGTTCCTCGGCTACATCCCCAATCTTATCGGTGGTGGTGTTGTGCTGTTCCTCGTGATCTTCCTTGCTCGTATCGTGAAGGGGCTCCTCGCCAACTTCATGAGTGCAGCTCAGGTCGATCAGCGCCTCGGCGTTGCAGAGGGAACCCCGATCACCAACTCGGTCTCGAGCGGTATCTTCTTCTTCATCATCCTGATGCTCCTCCCAATGGTGCTCGGCGTCTTCAACCTGCCTGGTATCACTGAGCCGGTTACTGCGCTTGTTTCGAAGATCACCGACAACATCCCGAACGTCCTAACCGGCGTCATCTTGGTGGCAATCGGATTCCTCATCGCCCGCATCGTCCAGCAACTTGTCTACAATGGCTTGCTTGCAATCGGCGCGAACAATGTCCCAGCTCGTCTCGGCTTGCAGGGCACCCCAGCAGAGGGCAACAAATCCCCCGCCGGCATCCTTAGCTACCTCGCTATGATCACCATCCTCGTGACTGTCGCCACTCAGGCGCTCGGCATCATGAACTTGGGTATCATTTCGGAGCTCGGTGAAGGCTTCCTCGGTGGCTACTTCAACATCCTCGGTGCTGCCATCATCCTTGGCTTCGCCATCTTCGGTGGCAACATCGCGCATCGCGCTCTTGCCGGACAAAACATCATGCTGGCCAACGTCGCCAAGTGGGCAATTCTGTTCTTCGGCATCGCAGTCGCACTGCAGCGCTCCGGCATCGCCCCAGGCATCACCGGCACACCGTTTCTTGCGATCGTCGTCGCAGCCGCTTTCGCCCTTGGCGTCGGTGGAGCAATCGCAGTCGGCCTCGGTGGTCGTAACTCGGTTGCACGTTACCTCGAGCGCCGCGGCCTCTAAGGCCTCTAAGCTCCACCTCGATTAGACACCCTTTAGCGGGGGTCGTGGCTAACATGCCGCGGCCCCCGCTTTTTTTTAGTTCCGAACTATCGCGAAATCCGAAGTAAGATTTTGCTAGAAGGTTGCCTCAAATGGTGACCAATTCCCCTTCCCGCCACTCTAAATGGCCGAAGGCTTCTCGCCACCACGACACACACTCTTTAACTTCGCTTTCTGTATGAAAAAACGGGCTATTTTTGGCTACATTCTCCTCTTCCTCCTCTTCCTCCTTTTGGCGGCATTTATCCATAAAGGAAAAATTGAAGACGAGCTCACCCAGCAGGCTCAGGCCCAGCTCAACCAAATTGGTGGCGGTATGACTGGTGCTCATACCGAATTCACTTGGCTCGATGGAAAAGTCCGTGGCAAGTCGGGCGACGAAGTTGCCGCGGCTCAGATCATTGACCAACTGCACGACGATATGCCACAAGCTTGGCTTAACGATGGAACCGAGCGGGTCAGTCTTGTCCCCTCGTCTGTCACGGCGATTCGCCAAGGCGAAGTCGTTCGTCTTACCGGCACCGTTCCTAGCCAAGCACACAGCCAGCAACTAGAGGCCGCAGCCTCTCTTGGCCAAGGTGTCACCGGAGTCGATAACCAGCTGAAGGTCGTCGATAACGCTACCTCTGCCCCCTGGCTCGCCGGCACGCCCGAGTTCCTGCAAAACTTCCTCGCCACTGGCGACGGAACAGCAAGTCTCGCCGATTCCGCAACCCTGACAGGAACCGTTGCTTCCAACGACATCCGCGAAGCTCTCGGCGCCAGAGCCGCTGCTCTCTCGCCGGACCAATCCGTCGATAACCAGCTGAAGGTCCTCGTCGCCGAGCCGGAGGAACTCCACCTCCATATGGCCAACGGCAAGCCAAAGCTCAGTGGAGTCGTCCGCGATGTCGCCGTAAAGGACGCCATCGGACGTGCCACCGGATCGAGCGAAGGCATCTCCATCGATCCTAGCAGAAGCCCGGCTCCGTGGTCGGCCAAGCTCGGTTCCTACCTTCCAGACTTCCTAGGGAACACTGTCGATGGAAAGATCGACGCCAAGGGTAACGCCTTCGCCGTTTCCGGAACGACTACTCCCAAGATGATGGGTGCTTTAGTTTCCGGAGCCGAAAAACTCGCTCCCGGCCTCGAGATCACCTCCGATCTTGTCACTAAAGAACCTGCCGTCCTTCACCTCGCTCGTAAGGGCAAGGCGATCGGCATCGGCGGAATCGTTCCCGACGAGAACAGCAAGGCCCGTGCCCTTGACCTGGCCAAGAAGCAGTTCCCCGGCTACACCATCGACGACCAGATCGAAGTCTCTGCCGATCGCGGAGATGCTTGGTGGGGTCAGTCCGCTCCTTGGCTTGTCGAAACCGTCTTCAATCAGACCGAAGGCGACGCGACTCTCTCCCTGTTCGAGGATCGCCTCGAAGCCACGGGCGGAGTCGCTGGCAAAGGACGTCCGGTCGAACTCGCGAACGCGATCAAAGGCACGCTTCCAGCCGGAGTCGGTATCAAGACCGACTTTAGCGAAATTGCGACCGCCAAGCTTCCAAATCCAGCACCCACCCCAGCCGCAAAGCCGACCAAGTCTCCTGAGATTCAGATCGGTCAGACCAGCGACGGCGCCATTGTCGCCAATGGTATCGTCCCTGACCAAGGCTCGAAGAAAGCGCTGCTCAGCCGGGTAGTTGCCTCCGCAGGAGGTGCCCGTGTCATTGACCAGATCAAGATCGACTCGGCAGTGAACAAGTCTCTCTGGCTCCCCGGCCTTTCCACCTACGTCCCCGCTTACTTTAAAAGCGTTGATGAAGCTGGAATCAAGGGATCGGATAAGGGTATTGAGATTACCGGTGTTGTCCCGAGCGCAGACAAGCGCGCCAGCATCGGCGACACCGTTGCCGGCCTCGTCGGCAAAGGGATCCCCATTAGCAACAAGCTCCGCATTGCGGCAGCCGCACCAGCAGCGCCAGCTCCTACATCGGCGAAAATCGGTGCTCAGCTTAAAGAACTCCAGGTCTACTTCGACACCAACTCCGCCGAGGTAACGTCGAAGGAAGCACCGAAGATTGCGCAGGCCGCCGCCGCCCTGAAAGGGCTCCCGGCATCTGCCAAGCTCCTCGTCGGCGGCCACGCTGACCCGCGTGGAAACGCTGACTACAATCGCCGCCTCAGTATCCAACGCGCCTCAGCCGTGCGTGACCGCTTGGTCAAACTCGGCATCTCAACCTCCCGTATGGAGGTCCGAAGCTTCGGAGAGACCGACGCCGTCGCTGCGGGGTCCGAAGCCGTCTCCCATAACCTCAGCCGCCGTGTCGAGATTCGCATCGCCGAGTAGCCGCCGGACCAAACCTAACTACACACTGATATGATTCCCTTCTGGCACTTCATCATCTCGGCCCTTCCCTGGGCCCTCCTCTTCACACTTCCCTGGTTCCTTGGTCTCTGGCTTGGTCGGACCATGTGGAAGGGCGAACGCGATCGTTGCATCGAATGCGAACGCAAAAACGAGGAGATTCGTACTCGCCTCGGGCGAGCAAAGCAGGAATACCGCGAACTCGAGCACTCTATCGAGAAGGAACTCGTTTCCTAGCCGCCGCACCATACCGACCGACAACCACTTATCATTTTTCCAACGCAACTAATTCAAGCGATGAACCTCACTCTCGCCTCCCTGGCCGACTACTTCGAAGCGTCGCCCTACCTACTCCGTGCCCTTGCTCCTTTCGAGTGGATCTGGGCAATTATCGTCGGCCTTCTGGGCCTCCTCTTCGCTTGGCTCTGGTTTTGCCGTCCGTTTCGAACTCGTCTCGAGGACTGCCGCAATGCTTACCACTCTTTAGAAGGAGAGCACAAGGCACAACTCGACCGCACCGCGCAACTTCGTGGCCGCCTCATCGATGAGGAGCGCGAGAAAAAATACGCGGCTCTGCAGGGCCAGATGGATGCCGATCTACGTCGTCGCGACGAAGAACTCGAAGGTATCAATCTCCGCTACAACTCGCTCCAGACCGATCTCGGATCGAGGGACGAGGAACTCGCCACGCTCCGCCTCAGCTCGGAGAAGGTGCAAGAGGATCTGGAACGGAGAAACGCCGATTTCGAGGCCCGCAATAGTGAATTCGATAAACTCCGGCTCGACCTCGATAGTCGCGCTGCTGAAATTGCCGATCGTGACAACGAGCTCGAAGAACTTCGTCTCAAGCTCACCGGCTTGGAAAAAGAGAAGCACGATGAGGTATCCAAGTTCGACGGTCTTCTCGGCGAACTCCGCTCCTCGCTCAGCGCGAAGGATGAAGAAGTCAGCGGCCTCGGTCTGAAGCTCGGTGGCTTCGAGAAGGACCTCGGCAACCGCGATGCTGAACTCAAGGCACTGCGTCTTAAGGTCAGTAACCTAGAGAACGAGAAACAAGAGGAGTCGTCTAAACTTGGCGAACTCCGGTCTTCGCTCACTGCAAAAGAAGAAGAAATCAATGACCTGGGTCTGAAGCTTGGTAGCATCGAAAGTGACCTCGGCGATCGCGACGCCGAACTCGAGGCACTCCGCCACAAGGTCAGTAGCCTAGAGAACGAAAAGCAAGAGGAGTCGTCCAAGTATGACGGCCTTCTCGGCGAACTTCGCTCCTCGCTCACAGCGAAGGAAGAAGAGGTCAATGGTCTCGGTCTGAAGCTCGGTGGATTCGAGAAAGATCTCGGCGACCGCCAAGGCGAAATCGACAGCCTCCACGGCCGCATCGGTGAACTCGAAGACGAAGGCAACCAGCTTCGCAGTAAGGTCACTGCCCGCGACGAGGACATCTCTGGCTTGAACATTCGCATCGGCGAACTCGAAGGCCAGAACGCCGACCTGCACTCCAAGATCGACGCAAATGGCGGCGAGATGGAGTCGCTCCATGATCAGCTCGGTGAGCTTGCTCACCTCAAGGCCCGTTACGCCGAAGCCCAAGACGCCATCTCCAAGCGCGAAGACGAACTCGCCGCCCTGCGCGCCGAACTGGAAACTAATAGTAATCGGATCGGTGAACTCGATGGTCTACCTGACGAACTCGCGACTCTCCGTACTCAACTTGACGAAAGTCACCTCGCTCATGAGTCCAAGGATTCTGATCTCGAGAAGCTTCGCCTAGAAGTTGATAGCCTCAATTCTGCTAAGAAGGAAGAGGTCGGCAATCTCCAACTTCGTATCAACGAACTGATGGGAATCCGCGGCGACCTCGAGTCCGAACGCGGTGAACTCCAAGTCACCGTCGAACAGCTCGAAGGGGCCGTCGCTTCCAAGCAAGGCAACCTCGACGAGCTCAATGTCCGCATCGGTGATCTCGAGGCCCAACTCGTTGAACGCGACGCAGAACTCGGTGAGCTCCGGGACGAAGCCAGTGGCGCCAAGTCAGGCATCGAGAGCAAGGCTGCTGAACTCGCCGTTCTAACCACCAGCTTTGCAGCCCTCAAGGCATCGAAGTCAGACGACGAGAAGTCGATCTCCTCGATCCGGGGGGATCTGGATGCCAAGGATAAGGAACTCTCCGAAATCCAAGGTAAATTCAAGGACCTCCGCGCCCAACTAGACGCCGCCAAAGCAGCGCAAGCAGAAGCCGATAAGGCTGCCGCCGCTGCTAAGGAAGCCGCCCAAAATGCCGAGAAACGTGCCAAGACAGCCGTCGTTGATCTTGACAAAGCGAACGCCGCGAACGCGAAGATCTCTGAGCAACTCGGCAAGTTTCAGGACGAATCGAACACTCACCGTCTCAACCTCAAGCACCGCGACGAGGAATTGGCTAAGGCCCACACACTCGCCGCTGACCGCGAGCGCACCATAGGAGAGCAGTCGAGCAAAGTCCTCGAGCTCGAAGGCAAGCTCAAGCTCGCCAAAGAGAACGCCTCCAACAAAGCAACCGCTGCCGAGCAGGCCTCGAATCAGCTCAAGGCCTTGCAAAAGGAGACCGAAACACTGACCAAAGACCGCGACGGCCTCAGGGTGCGCTTCGAAAAGCTCGAAGCTCAGCACGCCGACGCCGAGAATCGCGCAACCGCCGGAGCCAAAGTTTCTGCTGATCTGAAGTCGCAACTCGCGGCTCTTGAGAAAGAGAACGCAAACTTAAGCAAAGACCGCGACGGTTTGGGCCAACGGTTCGCTAAACTCGAAGCACAGCTCGCCGACACTGAAAGCCGCTTCACCGCCGAATCGAAAGGTTCTGCCGATCTGAAGTCGCAACTCGCTGCTGTGCAGAAAGAGAAGGATGGGCTCGCGAAAGACCGCGAAGGTTTGAGCCAACGGTTCGCTAAACTCGAAGCACAGCTCGCCGACACTGAAAGCCGCTTCACCGCCGAATCGAAAGGTTCTGCCGATCTGAAGTCGCAACTCGCTGCTGTGCAGAAAGAGAAGGATGGGCTCGCGAAAGACCGCGAAGGTTTGAGCCAACGGTCCGCTAAACTCGAAGCACAGCTCACCGACACTGAGAGCCGCTTCACCGCTGAATCGAAAGGTTCTGCCGATCTGAAGTCGCAACTCGCTGCTGTGCAGAAAGAGAAGGATGGGCTCGCGAAAGACCGCGAAGGTTTGAGCCAACGGTCCGCTAAACTCGAAGCACAGCTCGCCGACACTGAGAGCCGCTTCACCGCCGAATCGAAAGGTTCTGCCGATCTGAAGTCGCAACTCGCTGCTGTGCAGAAAGAGAGGGATGGGCTCGCGAAAGACCGCGAAGGTTTGAGCCAACGGTCCGCTAAGCTCGAAGCACAGCTCGCTGAAACACAGAACCGCTTCACTACCGAATCGAAGGGTTCCGCCGATCTGAAGTCGCAACTCGCTACTTTGCAGAAAGACAATGCCAACCTAAGCAAGGACCGCGAAGGTTTGAGCCAACGGTCCGCTAAGCTCGAAGCACAGCTCGCTGAAACGCAGAGCCGCTTCACCGCCGAATCAAAAAGTTCCGCCGATCTGAAGTCGCAACTTGCTGCTGTGCAGAAAGAGAAGGACGGGCTCGCGAAAGACCGCGAAGGTTTGAGCCAACGGTCCACTAAACTTGAAGCACAGCTCGCTGAAACACAGAGCCGCTTCACCGCCGAGTCAAAAAGTTCCGCCGATCTGAAGTCGCAGCTCGCTGCTCTGCAGAATGAGAAGGACGGGCTCGCGAAGGACCGTGACGGCATCAAGATGAGCTTCGGTAAGCTCGAAGGTAACCTGAGGGACGCCGAGAACCGTTTCAGTGCCGAGTCGAAAGGCTCCGCCGACTTGAAGTCGCAACTCGCCGCCCTGCTGAAGGAACGTGATGGACTTCGCACCGACCGCGATGGCTTGAATAGCCGCGTAGGCAAGCTCGAGGGAGACCTCAAAGCCGCCGCCGGACAGCAGTCAGATATCAAGAAGCTCCAGGCAGAAATCGCAGCCTTGAAAGCAGATCGCGACAGCCTCAGCGGCAAAGCCACCAAGCTCAATGCTCAGGTCGGTGATGCCACTGCCAAAGCTACCGCGTCGTCGCAAGACGCCTCCGCCCTTCGCCGCGAACTCGCTGCTCTGAAGAAGGAACGCGATGGCCTCGCCGGTCAGATCGACGGACTTTCCGGCGACGCTGACCAACTCGCTGCTACCAAGAAAGACCTCGCCGATACCCGCCGCATTGCTAAGGCAGGAGAGACCGAGATCCTCGAACTCAAAGCACAGCTGAAAGGAGCCGAGAGCGCCGCAGTCCAGGCCAAGGAGCTCGCCGCCAAGGCGAAAGCCATACCCAAGCCTCAGCCTAAGCCTAAGCCTGTTCCAAAGGTCAAGCCCGCACCGGTGCCAGTAGCGAAGAAGCTCGAAGCTAAGGTCGAAAGCGGACAGAAGATCGACCCCAAGCTCGGTCTTCTCTACACCTCCCGTCCGAAGCAGGTCGATGACCTGAAGAAGATCAGCGGAGTTGCTAGCGTCCTCGAAAAGCGTCTCAACGACTTCGGAGTCTATCGCTTCAAGCAAGTCGCCGACTGGGACCAGCCGAATGTCGATGAGTTCTCTGAACGGATCGGCTTCAAAGGTCGCGTCGAGCGCGATCGGTGGATTCCCCAATGCCAGCGTCTCTACGAGGCCAAGTATTTGAGTAAGATCGACCCGAAGCTCGGCCTGCTTTACACCAAGCAGCTCGCCAGCCCAGACGACCTCACCCAGATCCCCGGTATCAGCGCCGACCAAGCCGCCGCGCTCAATTCAGCCGGCGTCTACCGCTTCGAGCAGATCGCCGATTGGGACGACAAGCAGTGGTCCGCATGGAAAGCCAAGCTGAAGCTCCCTGCCAATGCGAAATACGAGGATTGGATCCTTGGTGCCCGCAAGCAGTCGGAACTCGCCAAAGGCAACAGCCGCTTCAAGGTGCCCGAAGGCACGTCCTACGACCCGTCGCTCGGATTTGTCTTCAAGAAAAAGCCGAAAGCTCAGGACGATCTCAAGCAGATCTCCGGTGTCGGAGCTATCCTAGAAGGTAAACTCCAACAAGACGGCGTCTACCGCTTCGAGCAGATTGCCAACTGGAACCAGCGCCACGTCGATAACTTCAACGACCGCCTGTCCTTCAAGGGACGGATCGAGCGCGACTCCTGGATCATGCAGGCACGTCGTTTGCACGAAGGTGAAAGCTTGCGCAAGAAGGACAAGGATCTCGGTGTCGTCTACACCGAAGAGCCGACCGACTTCGACAACCTCACCGAGATCCGCGGCGTCGATCACAAGATCGAGAACGGCCTGAACGGACTGGGAGTCTACCAGTTCGACCAGATTGCCGATTGGGACGCCAGGAACGCCGCTGCCGCTGCCAAGCGACTCGGCATCAAGGACGACGCCGCTACTGCCGGTTGGGCCAACGATGCTGGTGCGCAATTCGACTCGAAGTATTCGACTTCGGTCGATGACGAACTCGGCACGGTCTACTCGCGTCGTCCGAAGCAAGTCGACGACTTGAAAGAGATCAAGGGCGTCGCCCACGTCCTCGAAGGTCGCCTGCATGACTTCGGAGTCTACCGCTTCGATCAAATCGCCAACTGGACGCCAGCTCAAGTGCAGGCCTTCTCCGAGAAGATCGGCTTCAAGGACCGCGTCGAGCGCGACGACTGGATTCCCCAGGCACGTCGTCTCCATGAGGCCCGCTACCTGACCGTTCGCGACGCGAAGTTCGGCACGCTCTTTACCGAGAAGCCGAGCTCTGCGGACAAGCTGACTGACATTGATGGCATCGACGCCGGATTGGCTAAGAAGCTCAACGACGCTGGCATCTATCGCTACGAGCAGATTGCCGCTTGGGACGCTACGCAGTGGAAAGCCTGGACCGGCCGCCTTGGATTCAAGGGCAACTACGATGCATGGCTTCTCGACGCCCGACTCCGTCACGAGTCGAAGTATGGCAACGGTAAGTTCGTCGTCATCGAAGGTGCCAAGTATGATTCCAAGCACGGCTTCTACTTTGAGAAAAAGCCGGCTGAGATCGACGATCTGAAGAAGATCTCCGGAGTCGCCAACGTTCTGGAGAAGGCGTTGCATAAGCACGGTGTCTACCGCTTCCAACAGATCGCCCAGTGGTCTGACCACCAGGCTAGTGAGTTCGGCGACGACCTCGCCTTCCCCGGCCGCGTTCAGCGTGACCAGTGGATTTTGCAGGCTCGTCGCCACCACGAGTGGAAGTACCTCACCCAGCAGGATACCGAACTCGGTGTCGTCTACACAGAGGCACCTACCCACCCGGACGAACTTGATTCGATCAACGGACTTACCTCCGCACACGAAGTCAAGCTGAACAAGGCTGGAGTCTACACATTCGACCAGTTCATCACCTGGGACGACGCTACTGCAGGCAATATCGCCAAGCAGGCCGGCGTCAGTGCCAAGGTCATGGAAGGCTGGCGTAACGCTGCTTCCGATGAGTGGGATCTAAAATACAATGCTACCATCGACGAGAAGCTCGGTCTTCTCTTCGCCCGTCGCCCGCGCCGTGTGGACGACCTAAAGAAGATCTACGGCGTCGCCAAGATCCTCGAGAAGGAGCTTCACGACTTCGGAGTCTACTGGTTCTCCCAGATCTCCAATTGGTCGGATCCAGTGGTCGATGAGTTCGCTCAGCGCCTGACCTTCAAGGACCGTGTCTACCGGGACGACTGGATCGGCCAGTGCGGCACCCTCAAAGACAACCCTGAAGCCAAGGTAGGTCCGAAAAAGAAAAAGAAGAAGTAGTCGAGGTCGGTGACCTCCGAGCCTGCCGCGTTGCCCCCATCGGGTAGCGCGCGCAGGCTCTTTTTCGTACCCTACCCTGTCGCTGAAGACATCCTTCCCTACCTTGAGCGCAAGGTAGGAACGGTCGCTCCGTCGCCGTCCGGTAAAGAGTAAGATTACGATTACTATTAAGACGGGCGTCGCGCTCTTAACGACGTGCAAGAGCTACTGAGAAAATATCATGATTCTCTGTCGGTTCGAGCACTTAGTTAGTTAGCGGCGGCGTAAGGCCAGGGCGAAGGCACCACCGAGCACTGCGAGTATAGTAGTCGCGGGCTCAGGTCCCGCAGAGACCTGCTCCCCAGCAAGCTGGGCAGTCACAGTAGCTGCAGTGGCAAGGTAAACGAGAACGTTCAGTATAATTGTCTTATTTTTGATAGCAGGCGTTAGGTAAGGGTGGTGTCAGAGACACTTTAAGATATCAAGATCCCAGTTTATTTCAATATGTTTATTATGAAAATTATTGTAAAATCTTTAAATAATAATCCAGCAACTTAGGAATAGGGCCGATAACTCAGAAGGTTTCCCTCGTCCCCTACGCCATTCTTGGCTACACTGGACGGTCCATGACCCTTGAAGACCTCGGTTGGAATGAGCACTTCGCGAAGGCATTTACCGAGCACGCGAAGCGCGGACTTGTGCCTGGACGAATCTCGGAAGAAACGAAGATCAACTTCACCGCCATCCTCGGAGACGGGGAGCAGGTCGAGTCGGTCGTGTCTGGCAAGCTCTGGCACGATGCCAACAACGATTCGGAATTGCCTGCGGTCGGCGATTGGGTGGCGCTGGATCGAGAATCCGGCACGGAAGCGGTGATCCGCACGATTCTGCCCCGCAAGAGCAAGTTCTCCCGGCGAGCCCCTGGTAAAGGCTCGATGGAGCAGGTCATCGCCTGCAATGTCGATTACGTGGTCGTGGTCACAGATCCAGGTGAAGACTTCAACACCCGCCGCCTTGAGAGGTTTCACGCCCTGATCCGACGCAGCGGAGCGACCCCTGTGGTGCTTATCAACAAATCGGATCTCTATGACCACGCACGCCTGTCGGAGTGTGCGGAACAAGTCGAAGCCCTAGGCGACGATATTTTGGTGCACGTCATCAGCGCCTTGACTGACGAAGGCGTGGCAGTGCTAAAGAGCTACCTCGGACAAAACCGAACCCTGGGACTCTGTGGGTCGAGTGGAGTTGGTAAATCGACCTTGGTCAACAGCCTCCTCGGCGAGGACTACCAGTGGACCAACGACGTCAACGACGTCACCGGAAAGGGGCGACACACGACGGTAGCCCGAGAACTGGTACTGCTTCCCGAAGGAGGCATGCTGATCGACAATCCAGGCATCCGCGAGGTCCAGATGTGGACTGACGAAGGCACCCTACGGGAGAGCTTTGTCGATATCGCCGAGCTCGCAAACGACTGCAAATTTCACGACTGTCGGCACCGCTCCGATGCCGACTGCGCCATCCGTGCCGCCTTCGAGGCTGGCTTGTTCGACCAAGACCGCTACCGAAGCTTCCTTAGTCTGGAGGAGGAGATCGCCGACCTGAATCGCCTCCAAAAGAAGCGCCAGGTCGCGGTCGAGCGCTGGGCAAAGCGTAGCCCGAAGGCACGCCGCGCCCGCAACCGCGAAGACCGCCACGAAGACGACGGCGACGCCGGCCACGGCCGCAAGCGGTAGTCGACCCCGTCGCTGAAAGGAATCGAACAGTCCTACTTTCTCACCGCTCCTTGCCCGACAGTTGTGGCCATGGTAGAAGCAAGTATGCTCGGATTTGGTTCTCCTAGGAGTCCCCAACGCTTCGCTCTGACAATGGGCACCGCGATCGCGTTCCAACTCGGTATTGCCACCGCCCAGCTCCCGTTCCTGGAGCCGATCTTCTTTCCCAAACAGTATGAAAGCGGGGATCTCGAAAAAGCGTCCGCCACCTTGGGCCGACTGGGCCTGCTCGTAAAAGACAACCGCGGTCCGGATCGGATCAAGGCGGAGGACGGTCGGAAAAATGGCGCACGGATTGTCCTGACCAACTTAATCCAGAACGCCACCTACGGCGCCCACGAGTCAAAGGACAAGGCCTTTCAAGCCTGCAATTTCCTGGTCGAATACTACGGCACAGGCAAGTACGAGACGCCGTATCTCCCCTCCTACTACCCGATCTACAACATCGGGCGAGGCCTGTGTAACGGCTGGAACGTAAAGACCAAGGGAGCTGGGGATATCGCCCACTTTTTGGAACTCTACGAGAATGCCGAGCCTGCAGTAAGGCCCCTCATCGGCTACGCAGCAGTCTATCGCCTCGCCGGTGAGTGGGGTGAAAGCGGCTGGCCTCGGAACAAGGCCAAGGCTTGGCTGGAAAAGTCGGACGCGCCACCGTTCTTCAAGAGTTGCATCCGCGCCGCCATCCTCGGAGGCGAAGCCAACTCTCTCGATTTTCCCGATCCGGAGCGCCTCAACGAGATCAGCTGGAACGAGCGCGGCAAGGAACTCGCAGGACTATTCGGCGACGATTCGATTCCTGCCAAGATCCGCCTCATGGGAGCAACGGCACTGATCTCCAGGTCCCCAGCGTTCATCAATTGCGCGCCGATCATCCAAAAAATCGACCAGTTACTCGCCAGCGACGAATGCTCCGACCTCTGGCCCGACACCGAACCGTTCCACGAAATCTCCAGCGAGAGCATAGGCAATGCCATCGACGCCGCTGGGGTGAAGGCATCTGCAAAACTCATCGCCAACCGCTTTGAACTCCTGCGCAGGTTCGAAAAAGACCACGGCAGGATCTACTTAGACAAAGACCGACTCGACCAGTCGCTGCTCACCGTCGGCTTTCTCGAGACTCCGCCCGATCTCGGATTCGTCTTCGATGCCATCGATGCCGAAGATGCCCGTGGCCATGCCGGCGTTCTCTCCGCGCTGATCTGCCTCGGCGCATTCGAAAAGGCGACCGAGCTCTTACCGAAACCCGATCAGTTCATCCAACGTCCCCTCAAGGCGGTGCTGACGAAGACCTACTGCGATCGGTTCGAGGCCTTCCGCAACGGGCTCGAGGACCAGGCGATGCGGTATCGTCTCGACGGTATGGTCTTCCGCCACTTCGTCACTAGAGAATCGTTCCAACGCCCCCAACTGACCTTGTCCGACTACGCCAATCGGATCGTCGAGAACCAAGAACTCATGGGCGAGCTTAGCCCGACTGCTCGAGCCGAGATGACTGTCTCGACCGGCTTCTTTAGCTCCATGGACAACCACCTTGGCGAACTCTGTGCGCGGGTCGGACAGGAATCCATCGCCGAGCGGCTTCCCGCGAAGGACGACTCCGACTACATCTGGCCCTACTTCTTCGGGACACGAATGAAGGCTCGGTTACTCGCTGGCGACTGGGACAACTTAAAGGTCGATCTCGTCGAGCTTCGGGCACTAGGGGCCAAGGACCGCAATACTTTCAGCCGGGTGCTCAATGAGTTCGGGGCATCAATGACCGGAAGCTGCACCTCCTACCTCCTCGATCCCGACGGAACCTGGGACTTGGAAGGCCTACTTCACTTCTGCTACCGAACGCTGGCACTTGGCTGCGACTATGGCTACAGCGACGGCATCCACCGAGCTCCGTTCCAAGGCTTTGCCACCATGACCGCACTAGCGCTCGGGAGGGAGTTCGATGCAGAGAAAGTGAAGGAGCACCTGCAACGCGGCGCCGGGCGCAAGGCACTGACCGATTTTCTAGGCAGCTCTTGGGGCAAGAACCCCACCAATCGTCCCATCACCGGCTTCACTTACCAATCCTGGGACTGGCGCGCGCCGGAGACTCGAAAGGCCTACCAAGCAACATTCTTCGCAGGCTTTTTCCGCAACGACACCTGGTGCGCCAAGTTCGTCCAAGAGGGCAATGACATGACCTGGTTCCGGCGGATTCATGGCCTGAAAAACGAGCAGATAGAGAAGGCCTTCGAGCATCCCGACATCGGCCCCTACGCGAAGTTCCTCATCGCCAAGGATGGTCACATTTTCTACAACCGAGACGAGTTTAAGCACCGCCCCCCGGTCTTCCTCGAAGTCATCGCCACACTTGGCGAGGACCCGGTTCATGAACAAACGGTTGATCAGTGCCGGATCATGCTGGCCCACTCAGCGATGCGCGAAGGCGATCAGGACAAGGCATTGAAGCTCCTCGAAAATGCCGGCCAACTCGGTAGGAACAGACTCAAGCAGAAGGTGAAGGAGATCCTGGCAGAGGAGAAGAGCGGCAGCACTCCAACTCCATAGCCAGCGCTCCGCCACCCAAGTTTGGAGTGCTGGCACTTGTGACAGCTTTGGATGACGTATGCTCGGGAACACGCTCTTCCAACTGCTCCCACGTGTTCCCTCTTCCCTCTCCGGCGCAATCCAAAGCTCCGGCAACCCGGGAGCACTTCAAAACATAGCCGCTCCGCCACCTCACTATGGAACGCACTCCTAGCTCCTAGCGCCTTACCCTCTAACTCTAATCCGGCTTCGACGGCGCGCGGCCGATGAACGGGATCTGGGCGATGTCGACGACTTGTCCGCTGATCGGACCAGCGGCATCCGAAGCCAATAGACGGCGGCCTCGGCAACTTCTTCGGGCATGATCAGACATCCGGCAAGATAACGACTAGAATCGACATTCTCCGGCCAGTCGTCGGGTAGCCCCATGGCAGCGGTTCGCAGGCGTTCGTTGGCAGACCGGATCCAACCTGGGCTAATCCGATTGGACCGCACACCATGCGACTGGTGGAGCGAGTCATCGAGATTCCGAGTCAGGGTCATGAGGGCCCCTTTGGTCACGCTGAACGACTTGCCCAATTCCTTAATGAGGCCTTTGTTAAAAGCCCGAAGTGATTCAATTAGAATTTTTCTAAGGAAACTCCAAGTCGCCCGTCTTCACTGCGACATTCTTGCCTGCAACCATCGCCGGTAGTTTATGCAACCGGACCATTTCGAACAGACCCTCGACGAGTACGAGAGCCAATTGATTGGCTACGCTTACTCGTTCCTGGGCGACGTCGAGGCGGCGCGGGATGCGGTGCAAGATACCTTCATTCGTCTCTGGAATCAGGAAGAGACACCGACCGCTGTGAAAGCCTGGCTTTATACCACCTGCCGCAACCGCTCGATCGACATCCTGAGAAAAGAGAAACGCATCGTGAATATTGAGACCGAAAAGCTCGAGGCCATGGCCGACCCGACCCCTCTCCCGGACGAGAGCGCAGAAGGGCACGACCAGTATGCCAAGGCACTCGGCTTCTTCCGTCACCTGTCAGAAAACCAAAAGGAAGTCATCCGCTTACGCTTCGAAGGCGACCTCAGCTACCGCGAGATCAGCGAAGTCACTGGTCTCAGCGAGGGCAACATCGGCTTCATCCTGCACACCGGCTTGAAAAAACTTCGCGAGTTCATGAACTCTACTAGCTCCCCAGCCCTGCCCACTGATGGCGGTTCCGCAACTGCCGCCGCCATCTAGCGCAATTCAATTTCCATCCCCTAAACGCCTTTCTCCTCTCAACCTACCTCATTCTGATGACCATTTACGATCCCAGAATCACCGCCTATGCCCTCGGCGAACTCACTCCCGATGAGCGCGAGTCCTTCGAGCGCGAAATCAAAGACCGCCCCGATCTCTGGGCCGAGGTTTCGGCCATGCTGGAGAGCGCCGATCTGATGAAGGGTGTCTTTGACTCGGCAGAACCCTTGCATCTCGACCCCAGCCGTCGGGCAGCGATTTTTTCGCAACCGGCACCAAACAAGGTCCACTCGTTCCCTACCCTCATCCCGCTCCTCGGCGGAGCCCTCGCCGCATGCTTTGCCATCGGCCTTCTCGTCACCAGCCAGTCCGATAGCGATGACCAAGGTGGCGCCGTAGCTACCACCGGAGCTCCGTCCGTCGACGAACACACGTTCTCGGTCTCCCTCGACCCCGAGATCATTACTTCGGGTGCATCGCCAGCTCGAGGCACGCACCTTGCGCACAGCGTCCCGAGCCCCCCAGACGCACCCGCTGCCACGCCTTCTCCGTTACAGGGACCAGCCCTTGCCACCAGTTCCACTCACCAGAAAAGCCCCACTCTCGGGAGCCCAGAAAGCGGTGGAATGAATATCCAGTTCTCCTCAGCTCCGAAGAAGTTCCGCGACGCAACGAACTTCTCCGCGTCCCTCGAACTAGCCTCCGCCACCACTGCCCCGGTGACCAGCTTTCCACTCGGGGTCCTCTCAGACTCTCTCGATCGTATTAAGGCCGCCTTGACCAATGGCAACCTCCCCGGCGCCGAAGATGTTCGCGTCGAACAACTAATCAACCAGTTCACCTACACCGCTCCGAAGCGAAAAACAGGCGCCCCGCTCAGCGTCGGCATCGAAGTCGCCACGTGTCCATGGGACGAAGACAAACTGCTCGCCCGCGTCGCTACCCACGCTCGTGGCCGTGCCAATAACGCACCCGGCAATGTCGCTGACACAGCAGCCATCGAAGTCGTTTTTGATCCCAATCTCGTCGCCAGTTACCGTCTTCTCGGCTATGCACCGACAGCCGCCAGCTCGACCGCTGGACAAGATCACGAGTCGAAGCCTCTCATCCTCTCAGGTGCCATCGCTCCCGGCCAAGCTGTCACCGCCCTCTACGAGATCGTCCCCGTCGCCGCTACAGGATCGTCGGATCTAGTCGCCGCGTCCTACCCCACTTCTCCCACCGCCGTTCGGCCAGAACAGCAACAAGCCCCGCTCGGAGTCGATGTCTACTACCAACCCCCTGGTAGCACGCATCTGCGCAACCTCGGTCCCAGTAACCTCGAGGGCCCCCCTGCCCACTGGGACAGCGCCTCCGATGACTTTCGCTTCGCCAGTGCAGTGGCCGCCTTCGGGCTCCACCTGCGCGGCGGAGCCGAGGCCACTGGCCTCAGCCTCACAGAGATCGCCGACCTCGCCGCCCAGGCAGTCGGTAAGGACTCCGACGGCCAACGCGCCGCCTTCGTAGATATGGTACGCAAGGCCAACTCACTCGCGCAGTAGTCGGTAATCGGGATCGTTCTATCTTGGAAGATGCACTCTGGAAAGTGCATCATTCACTGATATGAACACCCTCCGCTCCATCTTCTTCTTTGCCTCGGCCTTAGCCTTAGCCTTGCTGTTGTTGCCGCCGAACCGGACAAGCCAACTATCGTCCTCATCCTGAGTGATGAACCAAGCATGGGGCGACTACGGATTTATGGGGCATCCGGAGATTCTTACGCTACTCTTACTGAAAGCCACCCTGCTACAGGCTCCCTACTTCGCGCTGTCCGTGCGGAGCTTCCTATTGGTCGTCTCGATCGCAAATAGTGCAGACGGTGTCTGCACTATTCCGGCTAGGGATTACGCTGGGCGTTCTTTCGGGAGCTGAGGTGAATTCGAATTTTCGACTTCCATCTGGGGTTCGGGGGGGCGGGCAGTTGGTCGTAGCTGGATTGTGAACTTCACTCAGCCATGACGGGATCTCTTGCCCGCCTAGGCGGCGATTCCCCGGATGAAGGTGTCCACATAGTCGACGACCTTTTCTAGAACTCGCTTTCGGGTAGGACCACGCTCGGCAAGTTTGAGGGGGCGGTCGATCAAGGAAACGATATCTGGATCGGGCAACGGTTCTTGGCCGGTGTAGACGAACCGATCAATCACCTTCTTTAGCTTGTCTGCATCCAGTTCCTCTTCCTTCACCAGTTGTTCGAAGGCGGACAGTCGTTCTTGTTCCCAGTAGTCTTCAAACGATTCGGGGATCTCGGCAGCACTGGATAGGCTTGGTAACGTACTGTCGATGAACTTTTGGATCAGTTCCCGTTTGCTTCGTAGTTCGAGATCACCCGCTACCGAATCCAAAATGAGATTGCGGATTTGGGGTTGTTCTGGCGCGTCTGCGTCGAAGAGCTGGGCCAGTAATGTCAGGATGTACTGGACGTTGATGATGTCCCGTCGGATCAGTTCCAACTCAAAATCTACGTCGTCTAGAATCGAAGCTTTCTCCGTCTGGTTGTCGGATCTCACCTTGTCATAGAGATCCAAGTAGGCGCTGCGGTAGTCGGCGAATCGCTGGGCAGGGAGAGCGAGATCGTCGTCTTCGAACTGGGAGAAGGACTCGAGAATATTCCGTAGCCGCATCAGCTCGCGGAAGATCTTCACGAACTTCATCTCTGCCTCTTCGTCGGGTAGGTCTTTGACGCTCCGGACGGTGGGCGTGAGAGTTAGAAGTTCCACGACAACAGCGTTAAATTGCGAGACGTAGTCTTCGTAGGGTGGAACGAAAACCGTTTCGTTGGCGTTCCGGTTGGAGAACAGGGCCAGCGCCTCGTCGGTGGCCTTCTTCAAGTTGCGAAACACCACGATGTTTCCCTGACTCTTGACCTCATTGAGGATTCGATTGGTGCGCGAGTACGCTTGGATCAAGCCGTGGTACTTCAGGTTCTTGTCCACATACATCGTGTTCAACGTCTTGCTGTCGAACCCGGTCAGGAACATGTTCACCACCAGAAGAATGTCGACTTTCCGCTCCTTCACCTTCTTGGCGATATCCTGGTAGTAGTTGTAGAAAGACTGCGTGTCTTTGGTGGAATACTTGGTGCCGAACATCGCGTTGTAGTCGGCGATGAAGGTGTCCAGCTTCTCCCGTGTGTGCGGGTTGCCGCCTTCTCCGCCGATGATCTCGCTGTCTTCGTCGAGGTTGCCGTCGGCATCGGGATCTTCCTCGTTGCTGGTGTAGCTGAAGATCGTCGCTACGCGGAGTTTGTGCTTCCCTTCCTTTTTCTTCTCGGCGAACAGCTCGTAGTATTTGATCAGTACATCGACGGAGCTGACGCAGAACATCGCGGTGAACTCCTTATTGCGCGTCTTCAGCGGATGATGCTCGATGATGTAGTCGGTGATCTTCTCCAGCCGGGCTTCGTCTTTCAGGACCTCCTTGGTATTGATCGCCTCGACCTGGATGTCGGCATCGACGTTGCGGCTGTCCTTTTGTCGATAGCGCCCCACGTATTCGACGGCGAATTTCAAGACGTTCTCGTCCTTGATCGCATCGGTGATGACGTAGGAATGAAGTTTCTTATTGAATAAATCCTTGGTAGTTCGTTTGAGCCCGCCTCCGGAGCCGTAGGTCGGAGGCGTCTCGGACACGACACCTTTCGTCTCCTTTTTCTTCTTCTTCCTACTTGGAGTGATAGCGTTGTCGGCAAAGATCGGTGTGCCGGTGAAGCCGAACATCTGGTGCTGGCGGAAGAACGTGCAGATCCGGTTATGGGTATCGCCGAACTGGCTGCGGTGGCACTCGTCGAAGATGAAGATGACTCGTTCATCCTGGAGAGCCTTCATCTCTTCCAGATACTTCGTCTTGCTGATGGCGGTATTGAGCTTTTGCAAGGTGGTGACGATCAGCTTGGTATCGGCATCGGCGAATTGGCTGACGAGCTTCTTGGTGTTGTTGGTGCTGTCGACACTGCCCTTGCTGAAGCTGTTGAACTCTTTAATTGTCTGGTAGTCGAGGTCCTTGCGATCCACACAGAAGACGACCTTGTGTACTTCAGGCAGGCCAGTCATGATTTGCGCAGCCTTGAAGGAAGTCAGTGTCTTGCCTGATCCGGTGGTGTGCCAGATGTAGCCGTTAGCATCCTCCGCCGGCGGGTTCTTCACCCGTTTGACGATGGCTTCGGTGGCGTAATACTGGTAGGGGCGCAGGACCATCAGGATACGGTCGATCTCGTTGCGCACGATGTACTTGCCGATCATCGTGCCGAGGTGCTGGCGGTCTAGAAAGATGCGAGCGAATGGCTGAAGATCGCGAATGGTCGTGTTGTCTTCCTGTGCCCAATAGAAGGTCTGTTTGAAGCTCTGCTTCCGGGCGTTGGCGTAGTACTTCGTGTTCACGCCGTTGCTGATGACGAACAGCTGCACGAAGTGGAACAAGCCGTGGCCGCTCCAAAAACTGTGCTTTTGGTAGCGTTGAATCTGGTTGAATGCCTCCTTCATCTCCAGCCCGCGTCGCTTCAGCTCGATTTGGACAAGCGGCAGGCCGTTGACGAGGATGGTCACGTCGTAGCGGTTCCTGTAGGTGCCTTCATCCATCTTCACCTGCTGGGTCACCTGGTAGCGGTTCCGCAGTGGGTCGGTGGAATCGAAGAACTCCAAGTAGACGGTGGTGCCGTCCTCCTTGGTTAGGTTCATCCGGTCTCGCAGGGTCTTCGCCTTCTGGAAGACACCTGCGCTCTTGTTGAGGTGGTGGAGGACCTTGGTGAACTCGTCTGCCGTCAGCGTTACTCCGTTGAATGTCTCCACCTGCGCCTTCAGGTTGGCGAGCATCGAGGCCTCATCCGTCACTTCCACCCGCGTGTAGTCCTGCCCGACGAGTTGGGCGACTAGATTATCCTCAAGGACTTGTTCGGGCTGGGTATTCATGGGGGGCGAAGCCTTGTTCTTTTGACCAAGGGCTAGAGGTCGTCTGCAAAGTCGATCTAGCTGCGATCTAGACGCTTGGCTAGCTGATGAATTATCATAACTCGCTTATTATTAGGGGGCTAATTTCTTGGCTGAAATGTGGCTAGCTCTCGCTTAGCCTCGAATCCAGCTACAAATCTGGTGTAGGTGCTTTTCGACCAAAGATTCTACGGAAATCCTTCTCCCAATTTCTGTTAGGGGTGTCGTTGTCGTAGACCCATTGCTCAATGACCTGATCTACTTTCTCATCATCAATGTGTTCCTCGTCGAGCATTAGCTTCATTGCCTCAAGACTAGAAATTTGTTGGACCTCGTAGTCTTCGGCAAGCTCGATCATATCCCCATCGTCGGTGACGACCCGGATATTGAGGACTAAGGCAGTGGCGACGATTCGGGTGTCGATTGGTGATGGCCCTCTACCATGGGCAACGAGGAACTTTTCCCGCACGTGCTCCCAGAGGAATTCGTAAGTCGTCTCGATCTCCTTCTTCTGCGCCTTGCTGATCATGATCGAACGATCACGATTCGCTACCCATTCGAGATCCGATACCCAATGGAACTTATTCCGGAGCCGGGAGTTGAACTTGAACTCGGCGTTTAGATCCGCGTGAATGTAGAAAGTGAACTCGTCCTTGCCGAAGGGGCGGCGAAGGAAGGGATGAATATTTTGGGCAAGCCGGAAGTAGCTGTTGGAGTCGACTATGATCTTCGTCTGTGCCATGCCACTATCCCTGCTAACGAACTATGCCGAAAACGCTTCCAGATAGGCTCGCGCGTCCATCGGGTTTACCCCTAGAATCGTCGCTAGGGCTCCAGATCCTGGGTCTTTATCGCGGACATAGTCGCTCAGCGCACTGTACACTTTCGTATCAAATGAATCCTGGGCGATACGCATGAAGTGATCTGCCGATGGGGGGGATTTGTCGAAGAGCGAATCCCCAAGAGTTTTAAACCGATTGTTGAATGCTGTGATGTAGATATGTAGTGCCTTCTGATCGATCGCTTTAAATGAGACCTTGGAATGAGTGGCGTATTTTTCGATTTCTCGATACACCGAGAATGGCGAAATCGTATGTCTCTTTGCCCAATCGCCAAGCACCTTAAGTCGCGCCTGATCTTTCTTGTGTTTCTTGTAATCGACTAGGGCCAGCTTGGCCAACGGCTCAGGAAAGAGAAGGGCTCCGGCGAATTCATCAGCAAAATCTTCGGCGTCCTCAGTTCTGCCTTCCTTCAGCAGATCGACGGTAAGCACGTGGCCCAACTCATGGGCCATCCAGAATTTAAAATCGTGAATTTCTACATCGAGATTCAGGTAGATCCAGGTGGTCTGTGATTCGGGTAAATGAATATGGAGGGCGTTCTCGTGTTTACTTTTGTGGCCCCATAACGTCGGGATGATGATCGCCTGGTATTCGTGAAACAGGTCGATCAAGTCCTTGAACTCAAATGGAGCCTGCTCGGCAAGGTCGAGTTCGCGGCGGATGCGCGCCGCTAGATCTTGGACGTAGCGATACTCGCAAGATGGATTCTTCAGGCTCGGTGGCCCGATAAATTGATCGACGTCCAAGTAGGCAACCAATGGCTTGAGGAATCGGCCCATGTCCCGTGCTCGCTCGATGTGGGCTTCTGTAGTCTTGCAGGATGCACGTTTGCGAAAGGCTACTAGCGGTTGCTCAGCCTGAGCGGAGTGGACCACCAACTCGCTGTGGTTAAGCTCCAACAGCCGTCCGAGCTTCAGTAGCTCAGCTGGTCGCGGGAAGGATTTGGCGGTAAACCACTTCGAGACCGTAGCGCGGGTCAGATCGAGCGTCTTGGCAATGGCCGTTTGGCTGAGTCCTTTCCGCTCGGCCGCCTGCTGTAAGTTGGTCGTATTGAGGTGCTTTTCCATGAGATGACAGCAAAAAGGGGACGCAAAGATATACTTGACTGTCAACTTTTGTCAACTTGCGATCAAGTTCGGGAGCGTTTTCCGATCACACAAACATTTGTTGGAGAAGTCCGCGCTTGAAGGTCTGGGTCTCGGTAATCTGGGTGGCGACGCGTTCGATCTTGAGGTCGATAGCGGAGAGGAAGTTGGCGATTTTGGTTTGCTCGAGTTCGCTGGGAACCGAAAGCGACATTACTAGTATGTCTGGCCGTGATAGCCCAGGAATCAGATTTCCACTCGCAAGTGCCACAAATTCTCGAGTTCTAGTAAGAAGAATCTGAAAAATCAGTGCGTTGTTGTAAGACTCTGATCGAATAGCCATGAGTTGTCGCCCCATTGCGACTTGGGGAATCGTCGAATACATAAGCTTTCCAACTCCATTGCCTTTTACTGTTATCAAAACGCTATCAGTCAGAGCGATTTTTGAGCTAGACTTCGTCCACTTAGTGAACTGCGAAGGGTCATTTGTATAGTCAGAAGGCCCAGTGAAATACGGGACACCTTTGGGGTCAGAGTCATACTGATCGGGGGCAAGATGTTGCCCAGAAGTCAACTCCGCTACCTCTCCCAGCTTCTTCTCCTCCCAATCGGGAAAGTCGTTGCCGTGGTCGTCTTTAAAGCGGATGGCTCGGGTGAAAAGCTGTTGCATAACGCCCTTTTTGAAGTCCTCCAGTAGGGCACGTTTTCGGACCAGTTGCGTAATCCGCGCATCCAAAGCCGTCAAGAAATTCGCAATTTTTTGCTGCTCGGGGAAGGTGGGAGTGATGATTACGTAGATTTCTAAAAATGCGATATTGATATTCTTCTGAGCAGCCTCGACGGCGAGGTAATCCATCTTGGGTTGCTCTTTTTGGAATACAAAGTTAAGAAAATAATTGTGGACGTCTGGGTGACATTGAATTCCTACGAGGCTGTCGGGACAGGCCATGTCGATTTGAAGAACCCCTGTATATCCAATGTTCGCAGCAATGGTGATTAGAATTGTCCCTCTAGGAAAGAGTTTGCTTACTTTGAGTCCTTTCTCATTCAGCGTCTGAGTGAAGGTTTCTACTAGGCCTCCGGAATTGACAACATCACTGGTTTGCACAAATGGGATCGCGCCTCCGTAGTAGATGGGATTGTTTCGAGGACGGGGAGAGAATCGACCTCGTTGGATCGCTCCCAACTTTGGAATTTCGTTGCGCTCCCACTCCTCAGTATATTTTGGAAATCGTAGATCCGGCGCCAATTTCTCTTTCTCCACGTTGCTCATCATGCGTGGTCCTCCTCTTTTGCTTCCATCCGTGCCTTCGAGATCGCGATGGCGGCTTGGAGTTTTTCTTGGAGCAGTTTGCGGTCGGGTAGGCCGGTGAGGTACTCGGCGACGTGGATGCCGGATTGGCCGAGTTCGAGGAGCTCGATCTGTTCTTGTTTTTTGCCGGCGCAGAGGATCAGGCCGAGGGACGGCTGTTCGTCGGGTTGTTGTTCGTGTTTGGCGAGCCAGCGCAGGTAGAGTTCCATCTGGCCTTTGTGTGCGGATCGCTCGAATCCTCTGCCAAATTCGATGGTCAATTCTTGCGACAGTGTAGCCACAATCTCCTTACCATACTCAGCGCGGTGATTTTCAAGGACCTCTGATTTGATCCGTTTACCGATCCGCCAGTAGAGCAAGGTCATCCCAGCATTAACGATCTGAGACACACCCTCTCGGGTCTGCTTGATCATCGCGCGGACATCGGCTACGACAACGTCCGGGCTCTGGATGACTTCTAAATTTTCGTCGGTCATCGCTTAAACGGGGGCTCGATACCGAGTTCATCGCAGAATCCTGCGATGACGGCGTCGTTGCTGGTGATGTCGTCTTCGAGATCCGAGAGCTTGGCGGAAACTTTGGCGAGATCGACGGGTTCTTCTTCCTCGAAGGTATCGACGTAGCGCGGGATGTTGAGGTTGTAGTCGTTTTCTGCGACCTCGCTCAGCTCGGCGACGTGGCTGAATCTTTCGCTGGCCTTGCGCTCGCGGTAGGTGGTGACGATCCGCTCGATATCCTCTGGGCGGAGTTGGTTGTCTTTGCCTATTTTTTCAAAGCCCTGGCTGGCGTCGATGAACAGGATGTCGTCGGGGTTCTCTCGCTGCTTCTTCAGCACCAGAATGCAGGTCGGGATGCCGGTGCCGTAGAAAATATTGGCAGGTAGCCCGATGACGGCGTCGAGCCAGTTGCAGTCCTCAATGAGGTAGCGGCGGATATGCCCCTCGGCAGCGCCGCGAAAGAGCACGCCGTGAGGCAGAACGCAGGCCATGGTCGCGCCAGAGTCGAGGTGATGCGCCATGTGCTGGACGAAGGCGAAGTCCGCCTTGGTCTTGGGAGCGAGCTTGCCGTAGGCGCTGAAGCGGTCGTCGCTCTCGTGGAGAACACTGGCGGACCACTTGGCGGAGAAGGGTGGATTGGCGACGATGGCCTCGAAGCGCAGGTCGGCGTGCTCGGGCGCGGGGTGCTCGAGGGTGTCCTCGTTACGGAGATCGAAGCGTTGGTAGTGGACGCCATGAAGGATCATGTTCATCCGCGCCAGGTTGTAGGTGGTTGGGTTCATCTCCTGCCCGTAGAAGCCGCTGACTTCATCGACCTCCTTGGCCACCCGTAGTAACAGCGATCCGGAGCCACAGGTGGGATCGTAGACGTTCTTTAGGGTGGTTTTGCCGGTGGTGACGATCTTGGCGAGGATGGTGCTGACCTCCTGCGGAGTGTAGAACTCGCCTGCCTTTTTGCCCGCGCCGCTGGCGAACTGGCCGATCAGGTATTCGTAGGCGTCGCCGAGCACATCGGCCTCGGTGTCCTCCAGCCGAAAGTCGATCTTGTCGAGGTGGACCAGGACCTTGGCGATGAGTTCGTTCTTCTGGTTCTCGGTTTTCCCCAACTTGGACGAGGCGAGGTCGAGGTCTTCGAAGAGGCCTTCGAAGTCCTCCTCGCTATCGTGCCCCATGGTGCTGCTCTCGATGTGCTTGAGAATGTCACCGAGGTCGCCGAGGATGAAATTGTCCTTCTCACGTGCCCCTTTGACTGCGAGCTGGTGAAAGAGTTCGGAGGGCTTGAGGAAGTAGCCGAGCCGCCCGACGGACTCTTCCTTGATCGCGGCGAGCATTTCCTCGCCGTCACCGCTGGCTTCATCAATTTCGTCGAACTTGATTCCATCGTTCTTAAGGATGTCGTCCGCGAACAGGTGCATCTGCTCGGAAAGGTATTTGTAGAAAATGAAACCGAGGATGTAGTCCCGAAATTCGTCCGCGCCCATCTTCCCACGAAGGGTATTGGCGATGTCCCAGAGGCGGGATTGGAGAGTCTTTTTGTGGTCCTCGGACATGAAGTGAAAATGGGGAGCTGGAAGATCGAAGAGGGGAACTGGATAGTGGATGGGAACTTGGACAGGGGGAAGGAGGAAGTTTTAAAATGGGAAGATTAAAGGGTGAATATCGAAATGGCTCAACAACCACCGAGCGGCCTCACCAGTCGCTCGGCAACCGTTGTCCCAATGTTCTTTCTATGTCTTGATAGCTCCCGTCATCCGTCATCCAAGGCGCCTTCAAAGCAAAACTTCGCCGCTATTGCGACATTCCACCCCTTATTGAGACAGAGTCTCATTTTCACTTGCACCAATTGAGACCAAGTCTCATTATGGCCGCCGAACCATGAATTTGATCTTCAAATCGACTCGGTGCTCCTTCTTTGCCGCGATCCTATCCATTGCTGGACCGTGCTTCGCCCAAGACATCTCGTTCGATGCCTCCCCGGCCTTCCAGCTAGATCCGGTTCTAGTGATCGGCACCAAGGAAGACCTGCTCAGCCTCCCCGGCTCGGGTGCAGTCCTGGTAGCCGCCGACATCCGCGACAGCGGCTACACCAACGGCAACAAGATCCTCAACCGCGTCCCTGGTGTCTACGTTCGGGAGGAAGACGGTTTCGGAAACTTTCCCAACATCTCGATCCGCGGCGGCGACGGAACCCGAAACGAAAAGGTAACCGTCATGGAAGACGGCATCCTCACCGCACCGGCAGCCTACTCCGCTCCCGGCGCCTACTATTCTCCCAAGGCTGCCCGGATGTCTGGAATCGAAGTCTTGAAGGGATCCTCCCAAGTCCGCTTCGGTCCCCATACCACCGGCGGCGTCATCAACTACCAGTCGACGCCCGTTCCCGAAGACCACAACGTCTTCCTGCGCACCACTTACGGCACCGACAATACCGTCCAAGGTCAAGCCTACTACGGTGACATCGTCGAAGGCGACTTCGGCCGCGTCGGCTTCCTCGGCGAGATCTTCTACCAGCAATCCGACGGCTTCCGCAAGATCGACGCCGGTCGCGGATTCTCAGGCTCAGACGACACCGGCTTCTCGGTCACCGAGCCAATGGTGAAGTTCTTCTGGGAACCCAACTCCACCCTCGAGCAACGCTTCGAGGCCAAGTACGGCTACTCCGACTTCGATGCCGACGAGACCTACCTCGGCCTAACCGAAAGCGACTACGCCGCCAACCCGTCACGCCGCTACGCCGGCTCGCTCTACGACAACATCACCAGCAAGCACCACCGCAGCTACCTCAAGTATAGCCTCAAGCCCAGCGACACACTGACGCTCGGAGCCGCCGCCTACTACAACAAGTTCGAGCGGAATTGGTACAAGATCCGCAAGGCCAATGGCGAGAGTCTTCACCAAGTCCTAGCCAATCCCGGACGCTTCAGCGACGCCTTCAACACCCTCCGTCTCCAAGGCCCCGGCGACCTCGGTCTCCGTGCCAACTCCCGGAACTACGAGCAGTACGGAGCTCAGATAACTGGCGATCTTGAACTGACCACCGGAACCATCGACCACCAAATTCACCTCGGAGCCCGCCTCCACCACGACGAAATCCGCAGGTTCCAGCGCGACGACAAGATCAACGTCTCCTCCTCCGGCCTCACTGGAATCACTCGTGGCGAAGACGGCTCCGGCGGCAACCGCTTCCAGAAAGCCGACGCCCTCGCCCTGTGGATCGAAGACGAAGTCACCATCGGTGCCCTCAGCATCCGCCCCGGAGTCCGCTACGAGTCCATCGACCTCGGCAACACCGACTACGAGTCCAACTCAAAGAACAAGGCCACCGCCGTCCGCGACGGATCGATCGACTACATCGCCCCAGGAATCGGCTTCAATCTCGAAGCCACCGACGGCTTGAACCTCTTCGGCGGAGCCTTCAAGGGAGTCTCGGTTCCCGGTCCCCGCGCCATCTTGAAAGATGGAGTCCAGGAGGAAGAAAGCATCGGCTACGAACTAGGTATCCGCCACAACACCGAAACCATCTCGGCCGAACTCGTCGGCTTCTTCAGCGACTTCGACAACCTCATCGGATCCGACACCGGACTCGGCGACAGCAACGCCACGAACGCGGGCAAAGCCGAAGTCTATGGAGTCGAAGCAGCCGTATCCTACAACCCGACTGCGGGCACAGCACTCGGTCTTCCGATGTATGTCAGCGCCACATGGACCAACGCTACACTCGGGTCCTCGCTGGCCTCGGGCGGAGCCGACGACATCTACGCAGGCGGCCAAGCCGGAGCCGACATCCCCTACATCCCGGAGTGGAAAATCGCCACCGGTATCGGCCTCGAGGGAGACCGTTGGGGCGTCAACCTTGACGCCACCTACACCAGCAGCGCCTTCGGCACGGCACGGAATCTCAGCTCACCCGCTGACAGCTCCCGCCAAGGCAAGATCGACGAAGTCTTCCTCCTCGACCTCTCCGCCCACTACCTACTCACCGACCAAGTCAAACTGTTCGCCGGCATCCAGAACGCTCTCGACGAATCCTACGTCGTCAGCCGCCTTCCCGAAGGCCCGCGTAGTGGTGCTCCGCAATACATCTACTGTGGTGTGGAACTGAAATTCTAGTCTGCCATAGTGTAATCTCCGCGCCCGCCCTTTTCCTCCGATGGACAACGTCAGTCTCACTTCCATGTTTCTCCGCGGCGGCCTCATCATGTGGCCATTGCTTGTGCTTTCCGTCCTGTCTGCATTGATCATCGTTGAACGCGCCATCTTCTTCTTCCTGCGCCGGTATCGTGTCGGAAAGGCTTTGGACAAGGCCAAGTCCACCATCGATGGGGGCACACTCGGAGCCTCCAAAAACCCACTCATCCAAGTCGCATCGGTCTACCTCGGCGGCCTAGACCAAGGTCGCGAGCACGTCGAAAATATTACCGGCCGCGAAGCCTCGCGCCTGCTCAACCGCCACGAACGCGGACTCCGCTTTCTCGCCACCATCGGCAACATCGCCCCGCTCATCGGCCTGCTCGGCACCGTATGGGGAATGGTCCAGGCGTTCGCCAACATCGCCGCTCTCGGTGACAACGTCAGCCCGTCCGACCTCGCAGACGGCATCTGGACCGGCCTACTCACCACCGTCGCTGGACTCGTCGTCGCCATTCCAGCCATCACCATGGCACGCTTCTTCGAAGCCCGAATCGACCACCTCGCCCACGACTTAAACGAGACCGTCTCGCACCTCGACGAGTGGACCAAGGATCGCGACTAATATGGCGAACCTGATCCAGCGCAGACGGCGGATCGACGCCAGCTTTGACCTCACGCCGCTGATCGACGTGGTCTTCCAGCTCCTGATCTTCCTGATGATCAGCAGCCAATTTAAGAAGCCCGAGGCGGTCATCGAACTTCCGCAGGTTCCAGGCAAGGCCACGGTTCGTGAAGACCGACCGGACACGCTCAAAGTCGGTATCAGTGCCGATGGTTCACTGCAGCTCGAAGGAGCTACCATTGAGCGTTCCGACTTCGCCACCACGGTCGCCAACCTTGTCGGACAAGGCGCAGAACGCGTCGAGATCCGTGGAGATCAAGACGCCTCCTACGGTGTCTTCGTCGAGATCATGGAAGAATCCCGCGAAGCCGGAATCAAGTCGATCGGCATCGTCAAAGAAGTCCCACGTGAGTCCGGAGGAAGCGGCAGTGAGTAAGGAACCGACGCCACCAGGAGAACGCATGGCAGGAGCCCGTTGGTCCCTCGCCGTCCTCGTCGCCGGCGGTCTTCACATCGTAGCCTTTTTTGGTCTCGCCGATACCGTCCAGCCACCACAACTTCTCGAGGCTCCGGTCGAGACGATGGAAATCGACTTCGTCATCGAGCGTCCTCCCGAGCCCGAACCCGAGCCAGTTCCTCCCGAGCCCGAGCCACTTCTAGAGCCTCCTCCCCCGCCAGAGCCCGAGCCCATTCCTGAACCAGATCCACTGCCCGAGCCGCCACCCGAACCGGAGCCAGAACCAGAGCCGATTCCCGAGCCAACTCCGGAACCTCCACCTGAGCCCAAACTGGAACCTCCTCCACCACCGAAGCCAAAGCCCAAACCCGAGCCGAAGCCAGTGGTCCAAAAGATCGCGCCCAAACCTACCCCTAAAACCCCACCAAAACCCGCGCCTCCCAGCGTCGCGGTCGGAGCCAAGCTGGAACGTTCTTACAAGCCTAGCTACCCCAGCACCGCCAAACGCGCCAACCTAGAAGGCCGCGTCCTGCTCGACATCGTCGTCGAAACCAACGGCAAAGTCGACGACGTCCGCCTCGCCACCTCCTCCGGACATTCCTCCCTCGACCAATCCGCCATGAAGAGCGTCAAACGCTGGCGCTTCAAAGCCGCCAAAACCAGCACCGGCCTCCCCATCGCCCAAAAAATCCGCGTCCCCATCGACTTCCGACTGAAATAGCTCCCAGAATTTGACCACGGAAAATACGGAAGGAACGGAACCTATCCTCCGCTAATCTAAACTGAAGTTGTAGGACTAGAAAATGCGCAACTCATTCACAACCAATTTGTTGAGTTCGATTTCGAGTTCTTCTTTGTCTGTCTTATCTGTCTACACGGGCGGCACTAAGCCGAGAAGTTCGAAGGTTTTGGCCTGGAGGGGAGTGGCTTTGGCGTGGCCGGTGAAGGGCGCGGAACCGGGGATCTTCGCTTTCATC